>Ga0182015_10000332_pt1 | contig 67601 bp, 53 predicted proteins | sample 712P3MmetaG_FD_120478 | JGI IMG/M metagenome (GOLD analysis project Ga0182015, IMG submission 120478) | Permafrost microbial communities from Stordalen Mire, Sweden - 712P3M metaG | ecosystem: Environmental > Terrestrial > Soil > Wetlands > Permafrost | place: Sweden: Stordalen | collected...
CAATTCTGCGGGTAACTATGTTGTGTTTAGTATCAACGCGACGGGCTTCACCCTCTCAGCCACCGGTGGCACAGCGAGCGACGGATTCCCACGAGCCCCCATCAATGGCATTCAAATCGTGCCGATAAACCCAACGCCTAACTTTACGATGTCGGCTACTCCGGGTACTCAGACATTGAATCCTGGTGGAAAAACTACCTACACTGTGAATACCAGCGCGACCAACGGCTTCACCGGCTCCATCGCCTTGAGTGTTAGCGGGCCGCCGGCCAATACTACCGGAGCGTTTAGCCCACCTTCGGTCACCGTGGGGGGCAGCTCAACACTAACAGTTACAACGACGAGCAGTACTCCCACAGGTAGCTTTCCTTTAACCATCACCGGCACGAGCGGCTCACTTAACAATACGATCTCAGTCGTGCTCGAAGTGACAGCCACAAGCGGCTCCGGCAATCCGATCAGTATCGACTTCGTCGGCGAGGATGTCGCCATGGCGTCCACAGAGGTCGCCGGGGTAGTGGTAGAAGCTAACTGGAATGATGCGAGTGGTGTTAGCAGCGCATCGCCGCTTACATTGTTGGACAGCACCGGCGCCGCCACGACCGCGACCGTGACGTGGAGTTCGAACGACATTTGGGAGACGCCGATCACGGATCAGCCTGGGAACGCTCGGATGATGAAGGGTTATTTGGATACCGGCAGCAACACAACGACGACGGTTACAATAACTGGGCTGCCGACTCATTCGGCAGGCTACAAAGTGTACGTCTATGCAGACGGAGACAATGGTAGCGCCAGTCGCACCGGTATTTATGCGATCAGCGGCACGGGCATTGCGCTCACAACCATCAACTTAATTGACGCGGCGAATACGAATTTCAGCGGCACGTTCACGCAGGCCAACAACTCAGCGGGCAATTATGTTGTGTTCACTATCAACGCGACGGGTTTTATTCTTTCGGCGACTGGTGGCACCGCAAGTGATGGGTTTCCTCGAGCGCCGGTCAATGGAATTCAAATAGTGCCGCAGTAGATTGTGTTCCTCAGGAAGCAGGATTTTCGTGTCCTTGCCATCCTAACAATGAAAGCAAACCTACGTATTATTTCTGAACGCTGCTTGGCCAGAAAATTCTTTGTGACGTGCCTTCTTGTCTTTGCTTTGGCTTTTGTGTCGACTGCCCAGGATGTCACTTCTAAGATTTCCGATTATCTAAATGCTCAAGTTGAAGTGAATCACTTTAGCGGCTCAATACTTGTCACCCAACATGGAAAGGTAGTGCTCAAGAAGCGATATGGCTCAGCGACGACGGGCTCCTCTAACGCTCAAACTGAGGTCGACGGCCAATACCGTGTGGGGTCCATTGCTAAGCAATTCATTGCAGCGGCAATTTTACAACTTCAAGAAAAAGATAAATTGCAGCTACAGGATTCGGTGTGCAAGTACATCGCGCCATGTCCGGAGGGTTGGCAGGAAATTAAAATTTTCAATTTGCTGGTGCAGTCGGATGGAATTCCCGAAGTAAGGGCCTCGCTTGATTCACAGAAGATAAAATCGACGAATACGACTTCCGGGCTTTTGGCTTATCTCGCCGACCGGCCGCTGGAGTTCAAGCCGGGCGAGAAATTCAGATACAGCAATTCCGGCTATGCGGTTTTCGGAGCAGTGATTGAAAAAGTATCTGGCGAACCATATCTGGAATATTTGAAGAAGCACATTTTCGTTCCTTTGGGAATGCGCGAGACGGGATATGACGACGCCGGGAGGATAGCTCCCGTAGATCTGGGGAAATCCAGTTCGATAACGCCAAGCGATCTCGAGTCGACGATTCCTTATAGCTGGGGCAGGCTGTACTCCACAGTCGACGATATCTTCCGCTGGGATCGTGCGCTGAGCGGTGAAGCATTGCTCTCGAAGAATTCTGTAAATGCGATGTTTACACCCTATATCGATGGCTATGGTTTTGGTTGGGTGGTTTCGATGGAGTTCGAACGAATACTGGATACTACTGCCGGCGGCATTTATCTTTTTGAGTCTGCTATTCGACGTTACGCGCCGGACGACGTCTGCGTGGTGGTGCTCAGTGATTCCGTTAATTCCGATGCGGGGAGAATCAGCCGGGACTTGGCGGCGATCCTCTTCAAAAAGCATTACGAACTACCTGCTGAGCATCAGGCGGTTAGCCTGAGTCCGGCAACTCTAAATTCCTACGTTGGGCAATACGAACTAGGTCCGGGATTAGTTTTGGTGGTAAGCAAGGACGAAAACGCGTTAATGATTCAAAGGTCGGACGAGCCGAAGATTGAGATCTTTCCTGAATCGGAAACGCGATTTTTCGTTAAAGGATCCGACGCATTGATTACTTTCGTTACGGGGCCACAAGGAAGCGCGATTCGGCTGGTGTTACAGCAAGGAGGACGCGACATTCCGGCGCCGAGAATAAACTGAGGTTACCGCTCCCTTTCAGCCGCCTAACCTTGCCACCTATCGCCTATGTCCAAAGAGATCGATTTCGAGGGAAAACCATTTCCTTCGACGCTCCCTAAGTTTCATCTAAGTATTTAAATCTTAAAGCCTTACCTGCACCACATTCAGGCAACTAGATTGCATTTAAATCCCCGAGACCATGCCTCTGAGGCTACAGGTTTACATACAGTAACTAGACATAAAGCCGATTTCAGGCCAGTATCGAGGATGGTCCTTTTGGAGAGCCGAAGGGCACTTTAACAATCGATCGAAGGCATTTTATCCCAAGGCTTATGATTGAAACCGCAATTATTGGAGCAGGTCCTTACGGACTTTCCATCGCTGCACATTTTCGCCGCCGCGGTATCCCGTTTCGAATATTTGGACGTCCCATGGATAGCTGGGTGGCCCATATGCCGAAAGGCATGATGCTCAAATCGGATGGGTTCGCTTCGAACATCTACGATCCTGAAAGCGAATTCACTCTAAAACAATTTTGTGCGGAGCGCGGGGTTGAGTATGCCGACATGGGGACTCCCGTGCGGCTGGAGACTTTTGGCAATTACGGAATAGCGTTTCGCGACCGCATGGTTCCCGAGCTCGAAGATAAATTAGTTGTTGATATCAAGCGCGTGGCTGATGGATTTCTCTTGCGATTGGACGACGGGGAAGAGGTGAAGTCCAAGCGTGTGGTCCTCGCGGTGGGGATCACGCATTTCGAATATGTAGCTGAGACCCTGGCTAATCTTCCTGCGGAGCTTCTATCGCACAGCTACCGGCATCATGATCTTTCACAATTCAAAGGGCGAAGCGTGGTGGTAGTGGGCGCAGGCTCTTCGGCCATTGATCTGGCTGGATTGTTGCGCGACGCCGGAGCGGATGTACAACTCGTCGCTCGTGCCACAGCATTGAGATTTCATACCGGACCGAAACAAGGCAAGCCTCGTTCCTGGTGGCAGAAAATACGACACCCGGATTCGGGACTCGGACCCGGGCTGCGGTCGCGCTTCTTTGCTGATGCGCCAGCGTTGTTTCACTATTTGCCGGAAAGTGTGCGAATCCATTTGGTTCGGAAAACTCTTGGGCCATCAGCGGGATGGTTCGTGAAGGACAAAGTGATAGGACGCGTGCCTCTGGTGCTCGGGCATTCAGTGGAACGCGCCGAAGTGGAGAGCGGCAAGGTGCGCTTGCATCTGCGAGGGCTGGATGGGTCCACGCGCGAGATCGTGACCGAACACGTGATTGCGGCGACAGGATATAAAGTAAATGTAGAACGACTGGCGTTCCTCGATTCAGGGGTTCGGTCGAATCTCAAGTGTGTGAACGGCACGCCGATATTGGCGTCCGATTTTGAATCGTCGGTTCCGGGCCTCTATTTTGTTGGAATCGCGGCAGCTAACAGCTTCGGGCCGGTGATGCGGTTCGCTTTCGGAGCAGGTTTCGCCGCGGAACGACTGACGCAGACCGTTGTGAAATCACTCGCACGAAATCCAGCGTCCGTTCCAGCTTCTGGCGTTGCGACCATCACGGAGTAACGCATGAAGCGAGAAACCATCGCACTTCACGTAGGCTACGATGGCGATCCCACCACCAAAGCTGTGGCTGTGCCGATCTACCAGACGGTCGCGTTTGAATTTGACGACGCGGCACATGGCGCAGCGCTCTTCAACCTAGAAGTTCAAGGGAACATTTACACTCGTATCGGCAATCCCACTAATACGGTGCTGGAAAAGCGGGTGGCCGCGCTGGAAGGGGGCGTAGAAGCGTTGAGCGTCAGCTCGGGAATGGCGGCGATTCACTATTCGCTCATCAATATCGCCGAGATGGGACACAACATTGTTTCAACGCCACAGCTTTATGGAGCGACTTACACACTGCTCGCGCATATTTTGCCGAAACAAGGAATCGCGGGAAGGTTTGCTGAAAGCGATCATCCGGACGCGGTTGAAAAACTGATCGACGAAAATACGCGAGCGGTTTTCTGCGAGAGCGTGGGCAATCCGGCTGGGAACGTCGCCGATATTGAAGGACTGGCGCGCGTCGCGCACAAGCACGGCGTGCCGTTGATTGTTGACAACACGGTGGCGACGCCTATTTTGCTGAGGCCGATTGAGTACGGCGCGGACGTGGTGCTGCATTCCATGACGAAGTTTATGGGAGGGCACGGTACAACGCTGGGCGGAATGATCGTTGATAGCGGGAAATTTCCGTGGCGCGATCATCCGAAGCGCTACTACATGTTGAACGTGCCGGAAGTTGCGTACCACGGGGTGGTTTATACGGAACACTATGGGGCGGCGGCCTACGTGGCACGCTGCCGCACCGTTGCGCAGCGCAATACGGGATCCACACTTTCACCTTTCAACGGTTTCTTGTTGCTGCAAGGGATTGAAACCATGGCGCTGCGCGTTGAGCGGCACGTGGAGAACGCTCGCAAGGTGGCTGACTTTCTGCGTAATCATAGCCGGGTGGCTTGGGTGAATTACGCGGGATTTCCGGATAGCCCACTCTATCCAATGGCGCATAGGTATCTGGGCTCACAGTTCTGTTCTCTGCTGACTTTTGGAGTGAAGGGCGGATTTGAGAAGGGCGTAAAATGTTTTGATGCGCTGCGTTTGTTCAAGCGCATGGTGAACATGGGCGACGCGAAATCGCTAGCTTGCCATCCTGCGTCCACCACACATCGCCAATTGACGCCGGAAGAGCAGTTGAAAGCGGGCGTCACGCCGGAAATGCTGCGGCTTAGCGTGGGCATCGAACATATTGACGACATTATCGCGGACCTGGCACAAGCGCTGGATAAAGCTGCTTAATGGTCTGACTAACAGATTGAAGAATCTGCGGCCTCGGAGTTAGGAAATGCCTATCGTAATTGACGGAGGGCGCGTTCCCAAGCTTTTGGCGCTGAAAAACCGTCCGCGCTCCGAACGACTAGCCAGCAAGCAAACTGACTACATCCGGATTGCATTGATTAACAACATGCCTGACTCTGCGCTGGAAGACACCGAAGTTCAATTCTACGAACTTCTCGACGCGGCAGCCGGCGACATTCCTATATCACTGAAACTTTTCTCGCTGCCGGAGCTTGCTCGAAACGATGCTGGGCAACGCCATGTGAACAATTTCTATTTTGATATCAGCGAGCTTTTGAACGGCCGGTTTGATGGCGTGATCATGACCGGGACCGAGCCGCGCCAACCGAACTTACGCGACGAACCGTATTGGTCGATTTTGGCGAAGGTTCTGGATTGGGCCGAGACCAATACGGCGTCCACCGTCTTATCGTGTCTGGCAGCTCACGCTGGGGTTCTCTACAGCGACGGCATTCCGCGTCACCGGCTTGGTGACAAGCAATTCGGCGTATTCGAGTACAAAAAAGTTCGGGACCACGCGTTGACGTCGGGCGGCGAGAACGCGATGCGAATTCCTCATTCTCGATGGAACGAAGTGCGAGCGGATGCATTGGATTCCTGCGGCTACGAAGTGCTGATGCAATCGGCGCAAGCGGGCGTTGATTTGTTTGTAAAGAAAAAAAGAGACAGTTTGTTCGTGCACTTTCAGGGACACCCGGAGTATGGGACGCGAACTTTGCTAAAAGAATACCGCCGAGACATCAAGAGATTTCTACGGGGAGAGAAAGAAACATATCCCAACATGCCGCAGGGATATTTCGACGCAGCGGCGATTAAACGTCTTTCTGATTTTAGAGACAAGGTTACGGCGAATTCGCGTGAGGAATCATTGGCTGAATTTCCTCAGACTGCAGTTGCGAGCGGGCTGCAAGAGACTTGGCAGACGTCGGCCGCGTCGGTGTACCGAAAGTGGCTGCAGTATTTGGTTTCGAGAAAGTCTGAGGCATCTTCGCTCTCGTCTATGACTCCGGCCGTGCGCGGTTAGATTTCGCTTCATTGTCCCGACGTTGCCCGGCTTACCAACACCGAACCCCGCTCGACGGTCGTTTGCGACCAACTGGTATGATATGAGCTCATGACTGGTATGCAGGCGTCCGAGCTATTGAAATCCCTACCGGAAAATATCTGCGACGTGATTAAGCCATGGGCGGAACGCTCGCCTGAACGGCCGGCTGTGGTGGAAGCATCCGGATCGTTGACTTACCGTCAACTGGAAACGGTCGTCGGCGAAACGCAATCCTGGCTACAAGAATTAGGTGTGCGGCCTGGAGACCGAGTTTTGTTGGTGTGCGAGAACTGCCGTGCGTTCGTTGCGATCTTCCTGGCCTTGACCGGGATGGACGCATGGCCGGTGCTTGCAAACGCGCGACTGTCGGCTCGAGAGATCGACGATATTCGAGATCACTGTGGCGCTCGGCGTGCGATCTATATGGCGGGCGTTCCGCCGCATGCTGCGCAACATGCGAAGCGACATAGCGCGATTATTGAAGAACGAGCGGGGCTGGGTTCAATCGGTGTGGGTCAACTAAATGAGAAAGTGGAGCCCGAGCCGATTGCGAAGGACAGTGCTGATCGCGTGGCCGCGCTTATCTACACCTCCGGCACTACCGGGCTTCCGAAAGGCGTCGTGCTGACGCACAGGAATTTGTTATTCATTGCGGCGGTGTCGGCGCAGATACGTTCGCTTATTCCTGATGACCGCCTGTATGGTGTTCTGCCGATGTCACACGCGGTGGGACTTTCGGTGGTTTTGCTGGGGACGTTGCTGAGCGGGGCGACACTTTATTTGTCGCCGCGGTTTGATCCGGTCGCAGCACTTGCGACGTTGGAACGAGACCGGCTCACAATCGTGCTGGGCGTGCCGGCCATGTTTGCGCTGTTGGTCGATTACGCAAAAGCAAAGAAATTGTTAGGGCCGTTGAAATTTCCGGCGCTTCGCATTATTTCCTCTTCCGGCGCACCGTTACAGATGGCGGTGAAATCAGCGGTCGAGAGCCTGTTCGGAATGCCGTTGCACAACGGGTACGGGGTGACGGAATGCTCGCCCACAATTGCGCAGGCGAGAGTCGATGAGCCTCGCAGCGATCTATCGGTGGGTCGCGTGCTTCCGGGAGTTGAGATAAAGCTGGTCGAATCGGGCGGACAGAACGTGGGAGAGGGAGAAGTGGGTGAACTATGGGTGCGCGGGCCGAACGTGGCAAAAGGATACTATCGCGCGCCGGAGGAAACTGCCGCTGCCATCAACTCTGAGGGATGGTTCAATACCCACGATCTTGCGAGGGTAAAAGGCGGGCATCTTTTCATCGTTGGACGAACGAAGGAATTGATCGTTCGATTTGGAATGAATGTTTATCCGGCGGAAATTGAGGCGGTGCTGAATACTCATGCGGCGGTGGTTAATTCCGCTGTAATCGGGCGGATCGTGCAGGGAGCGGAAGGAGGCGAGGAGGTCATCGCTTTCGTGCAATTATCGCCGGGGTCGTCCGTTTCGGTTGCCGAGTTGACCGAACATGCTGCCAGGAACCTGGCCCCTTATAAACGGCCCTCGCAGATTTTGCTGGTGCGCGAACTGCCTCTGACTCCAACCGGCAAAGTTCGGAAGGAGGAGCTCAGCAAGGTCACTTCGCCAGCTCCCGATTCGGGCAGCCGGTAATATTTCTCAATAGAAGTTGACACTGGCGATTTCTTTGAGGAACTCTACAGGGGAACTTCGATTAACGACGGGCCACCGCTCTCGAATCCTTCTTTCAATGCTTTTGCGAATGCATCCAGTGTGACGACACGGGCGGCGGGTACGCCCATTCCTTTCGCGAGTTGAACCCAATCGAGGGTGGGGCGGCCGATGTCGAACAAAGCTGCGGCGCGAGGTCCCGGCGCGCCTACGCCGAGGGCGGAAAATTCACGCTGCAGAACCGCGTAGCTTTGGTTTGCAAAAACCACGGTGGTTACGCGCAGACCCTCTCGCGCCATGGTCCAGAGTCCTTGCACGGTGTACATTCCACTTCCATCCGCAGTCAGGCACAACACGGGCCGGTCGGGGCAGGCCACTGCCGCGCCTACCGCTAGTGGCAGGGCGATGCCGATCGAGCCGCCTGTATTCCCGAGCCAATCGTGAGTGGGCGATGCGGAGGTCGCAACCATCATTCCGCGGCCTGAAGTCATGGCTTCGTCAACCACGATCGTATTTTCAGGAAGAAGCGCTCCCACTGCGGCTGCAAGGCCCTGCAAAGTGATCTCGCCACTTGGCTGAGGTGTCCGCTCGACCTTCTGTGAGATCAATCCGTTTTTATTTTGAAGCGATAACTCTGACCGCAGCGCTTCTAGCGCGCCGAGGTAATCTTCTCCAGGTCTCGCCAGAGTATGGATTTCACATTCCGGTGAAGTCAGCACGCTACTCTTGCCGGGATAAGCAAAGTAGGAAACGGGACCGGCCGCGCCGATCAGAATAAGTTTGCGGATATCTTTCAGGAATTCGATCGCCTGCTCGGGCATATACGGGATGCGTTGCACTGAGGGGAAACTGGCTCCACGTTGAACGCGCACGACGGGATAAGGCGCAAGCAGTTTGGCGCCGGTGGCCGCAGCGATGCGTCCAGCCACTTGGAGGCCATCACCATACAGAGCATTTCCGGTGAGCAACAGCGCGGCGGGCAATCCGGACCTAAGCATGGATGCGGCATGGTTAACGGATTCAGAGGAGGGCGAAGCGGCACGCGGGATGGCGGGAATCTCCGCGACAATGCCACCTTCAGTCCACGCCACATCGGCGGGAACGATCAGCGTTGCGATTTGCCCGGGAGCGGTGCGCGCGGCGACGATTGCTTGGGCGGCGTCGCGGCCAACCTCACGAGAAGTGGCCGACGTTCGTAGCCATTTGGAATAGGGGCGTGCAATCGCTTCGATATCAGAAGTGAGCGGTGCGTCGTAACGCAAATGATATGCGGGGTGCTGGCCGACTAAATTGATCATCGGCACTTGCGCGCGGCTTGCATTGTGCAGATTGGCAACGCCATTGGCGAAGCCTGGCCCCAAATGCAAGAGAGTACTGGCCGGTTTTTCGCTCATGCGCGCGTAGCCGTCCGCAGCTCCCGTTACAACACCTTCGAAGAGGGCGAGCACGCAACGCATCTCCGTTGCGTGGTCCAGCGCAGCCACAATATGCATCTCCGAGGTGCCTGGATTCGTGAAACACGTGTCCACTCCTCCGGCGATTAGCGTGCGGATCAAGCTTTCTGCGCCGTTCATGTTATTGGAATGTGCTCCTCGTAGATCCCTAGCATATCGGGTTTGCAACTAAGAGGAAGCTTCATTCACGTACCGGGAAACTAGGGAGGCAAGGCTTTCGAAATGGACACCGAGGATTCCCAGGTGGTCACCTGGAACGGTCTCGACCTGAAACTTTGCTGCTAGATGGGACCAAACCGCTTGAGGATCATCCGGGAAGTCAGTTAAGACCTCAGCCCGGACGAATTTAATCGTGCCGTTGTAAAAATGAGGTCGATAGCGAGTCAACGCACGGTAAGCATGCTCGCGCGCGCGTTGCATGACTGGTGTATGAGCTGCGCCGGTGGGTATTTGACTGGGCGCACCGCCGTTATCGCGTGAGACATACAACCTGCGCGCCGAGGGACGAATAATGTACGAAAGAGCATCGCGCAGCGGTAATTTGCCGACGGTAGATGCGCGCTGATTGGCCAAACGCGTGCCGAGTCGAACGCGTTCCCTTAGTGAAAGAAATCGCGGGTGTGGATAACTTTCCAGCATGGTCAACAGCTCGACCTTCTCTCCTTTTTCAGTCAAGCGCTGAGCCATCTCCAGCATGACCAGGCCGCCTAACGAATAACCGACGAGAAAGTATGGTCCGTGTGGCTGCAGTTCCTTGATCGCGTTGAGGTAAAACTGCGCTAAGTCTTCGATGCGATCAAACGGCTCGTCCACGCCGTCTGTACCTTTGGCTTGCATGCCATAAATGGGCGTTTGAGTTTGAAGGTGTTTGACGAGTTGGAAAAAATCCATGGCTGTACCGCCCAAGCCATGCGCGAGAAAAATCGGCGCTCCAACGCCCTCTCTTAGTTGCAAAAGAGGTGGGAATCGCGGTGCCGAGGGTTCTTCAAGAATGTCGGCGAGCGCAGCGATTGTGGGGGCGCAATAAATCGTTACGGGCGCGAGTTCTCTTCCAGACACTCGCGCGATTTCGGAAAACAGTTGGACGGCGAGCAAGGAGTCGCCACCCAGATCGAAAAAATTGTCTTCGGGGCGTATTCCGGGATGCAACAGTACACGCTCCCAAATTGGGGTCAGCACTTCGGCCAAACTTGAAGTGGACTTGTGCATCACGCGACAGTTAGACGAGCGGGTTTCGAAAACTTCGCTTCGGGCAGGGAGCAGCGAATTACCGATCGAGAAACCAACTCAAGGTTTTCGGCAAAAATTAAATCAAGAGTGCGCGAACGCCCAGTATAGTTCTCGTGCTTTGGCATACAAGGGACCAAATGGAAGTGTACGATCATCGATACGCGTCACTGGAACAACTTTAGAATAATTTCCAGTAGAGAAAATCTCGTCAGCCTGTGTGAACTCCTTATAGCTGAGCGTTTTCTCCACGACGGTTACTCCAGCCCCACGCAATAACCCAATTACACGCTGGCGAGTAATTCCGGCCAAAAAAGTTCCATTCGGAATTGGAGTGAAAACCGCACCATCCTTCGCCATGAAAATATTAGACGTGGCCAGCTCCGCCACGTTTCCGAGCATGTCGCAGACGATGGCGTTATCGAAGCCTCGCGCATGCACATCAAAAAGGGCGCGCGCGTTGGTGGGATACAAGCATCCGGCTTTGGCATCGACCGGCATGGTTTCGACTGTAGGCCTGCGATAGGGAGATAGTGTGACGGAGAAACCCTTCGGGGGACGCATGGGCGCTTCATAAATGCAGAGACACCAGCGAGTGGATTCCGGATCGTGGGCTTGAACCCAAGGCCCTTCATTCTCTGCCCAATACATCGGACGAATGTAGAGCGCCGCATCTTTATCGAAGCGGGTGAAACCTTCCCGCGCGAGCTTGACCCAAGTCTCCGGCGACACTCCCGGCTTCAAGAATAATTTCGCGGCGGACTGGTTCACACGCGCGCAATGCAGATCGAGATCCGGCGCAACCCCTTCAAAATATCGCGCGCCATCGAACACCATGGAACAGAGCCAAGCGGCATGTGTGCGAGGACCCATGATTGGGACATTGCCTTCGTGCCAGGCGTCCTCGAAGAAAGTCCAGGTCTTGGACCAATTTGTTCCGACCGTCATTTACGTCCTCTCAAACTGAGTGCGCGTCAAACGAGTTCGTAAAACGCGAAGTAAACCGCCCACTTGCGCAATCATCTCGCGAAATGTGCCGCTGACGATATTACTCCGAGTGTCTTCTGTTCGGAGTTAAGCAAATTGCTGGGCGCATCTAAAGTGCAGGAGGTCAGAAGGGCCTTGTCATTTACGAATCGCGCCGTCGATGGCTTTTCGCAGGGCGACGGCAAGGTGTTTGACGAATGGTTCGAGAAGCATCCCGGCGGGATAAACAGGAAGAACGACAACCGTTTGTCCTTGTAGAGCGAGACGATCCCATTTCGTATCCGGCTTGTCGAAGGCTCGATATTGTTTCAACGGCCGAAAGTCCGTGACAACTCCAGCGAAAGGCTTGGGAACATACCTCTGACAAGCAAGGTCATTCGCTGACCAGATATTTCCAAGAACCCGGGATCCTGAGTTCGTTACTTTAGAACTTTTTTCGAACTTCCGAAGTAGCATTCCCCACCATACCGGCAGACGATTTCTCAACACCTGAACCTTCTCGCGGAAGAAACTGACTTTCCCTTTGAAGTCGAGACGCATGAAATTAGCTGCGTGAAACCACACACGTTCGCACGAGTAATAGGCGCGGCTCCAAATTGAGAGCGGAGGGATGTGGGAAAAATTCATGGTATCCAATAACGCAAGCAGGGCAATTTCCTCGCCCTCACTTCGCAGTTGCTGAGCCACCTCAAAAGCAATTAGCCCACCGCCGCAGTATCCGCCGATCAGGTAAGGCCCGTGCGGTTGGCGGCGCCGAATAGCCTCCACATACAAGGCCGCCATGTCTTCGATCCGTGTCAGCGGGGGATAGGAGCCGTCTAAGCCCTGAGATTGCAGTCCGTAGAACGGCTGGTCCGAACCCAGATTTTCTGAAAGTTCACGATAGATTAAAACGTTCCCGCCAGCGCCATGAACGCAAAAAAATGCCGGGCGCGAACCGGAATCTTGAATCGTGACGAGCGGGGACCACGCATTTGACGGGGCTTCGCTGCGAAGAATTCCAGCCAGTTCCTGTATGGTAGGAGCTTCGAAAAGCGTGGCTAGCGGTAGCTTAACTTTGAATACTTTTTCAATTTCAGCGAATAGGTGGACGGCTAGGACGGAATCTCCGCCAAGATCAAAGTAATTCTGGTCGATGCCGACAGACTCAACACCAAGTAGCTGTTGCCAAATTCGAACGAGTTCTCTAGTAGTGGCATCCTCCACCTGATTGGCTGGGGCGGTTGCCAGTTCAGCGACAGGTTCCGCCATGACGTTGGTAGTGGGTGTCACTTCTGAATCCATTTGTTCTCAATGCCGGCGCAAATTGCTAAACGCGCATCGGAATCGACTGCGAGTTACGTGACCAGAACGAATTGTTGCAATTGCCGGACCATCTAAAAGACAGTAGAACCTCTTCAAAACAAACGGGATGACCAAGTGCGGATCATCGATTTCCACTGTTACATGGAAAGGTATTTCCCAAAATAGACCCGTTTGTGCCGGAGCGTACAGCGCAGAGTTCTGGCGCGGAAGCTGGTTGTTTTCGCATGCTGAGCGCGATCCAAGAACTCGAGAAAATCTAACGAACTTTGCTCTGGTATCTGGAACCCATAGGGTCAGAAATTTGAACGCGAGTGCTATTCGGCAAAACTAGCGCGCTCAAGCGGCGTGAGGCTGCGTCTTCCAGGAAAAGATTGTCGAGATGTGAAAGTTGGACTGTTCCGTGAAGAAATCTGTAAATAAAAGATGTCATCAGCCGCATCAGTTGTCTGGACGCGAGAAGCAAACAGGCCGATCTCTGAATCGATTTCTGCTCGGACGTTCTCCACATGGATAAAAACATATCCAGGCGCTCGCGATAGCTAGCGCGCACTTTTACGCCCATCGAAGCGATGATGTCGTAGGTTCTGCCTTCCTGATATGCGGACCAGAGCGCCTTGAAGAAATAATCCTTGAGCGATAGTGAAGTGGCATGTTGTACGACTGAATTGGCAACGAAATAGGGGAGTTCGCCGCCCTGCATCAGGTTGGCCAACACGAGAGTGTCTTCCGCTCTAATCGCGGCAGGTTCAAAGGCAAAACCCTCGGCGTTCACTCTTGAGCGCCGAATCGCGAAACCGGCAGTATTCAAATAACGAATACAGCCGTTTGGCTGAATGAGGCTCTCCTGAAGCGTTGTAAGGCGTAGCTCCTCTGTTTCGCCAACGAACGTGGAGCGGTCGCCAACCAAGCGAAGTTGAAAACAACTGTGCTCCGGAGAGTCAGCGATCGTTGTGGCGAGGGCCGACAAGCAGTTTGTTTGGAGCCTGCAATCCGCATCCGCGAACAACAGGATCGAGCCTTTAGATATCTGGATGCCGCGATTTCGGGCGGCTGCGACGCCGGCGTGCGCCTGCCTGGCGATTGTCAACTCGTAAGAACGTTCCCAGCGGCGAATAAATTCAGGCGCAGATTCGTCACTGCCGTCGTCCACGACAATGACTTCGAAAGTTGGCCCAGTTTGCAGCGCAAGCGAAGCAAGACAGCTATCTAGTGCTGTCCAGTCGTTATACGCACCTATAATCACGCTGAAAAGCGGAGAGGCGGGCGAGTTCAGGTCGTCTGTGACCATAGAATGCAACTTAGCCAAGGGACACGCAACGGTGTCCTCAAGATAGCAAAGCGCAACCGGCTTTGCTAGCCTGTAAAACAATGATACATACGAGATTTGCCGCTTACAAGAGTACTGCAGTACTAGCGCGTTTAGGACTCACGATAGACGCATCCAGAAACCCTGCGAAATCAGAAAAGTTTCGGACCTCGGCTGCCCGGGTACTACGCATATGAGCGCCTCAGTTCAGTGGGTAGCTCCGGTCGAAACCCCTGAATTGCCGGATGACGAAGTCCACATATGGCGTGCATCGCTTGAGGTGGATTCGACGGCCTTACGACGTTTTGAAGGCCTACTGGCGGACGACGAAAAGATTCGCGCTGAGCGATTTATCTTTGATCGCGATCGAAATCGCTTTATTGCCGCGCGAGGAATTCTCCGCGATGTACTTGGCCGATATCTGCGACGTCCCCCGCGCACCATCGATTTCGTTTACGGAGCGCGCGGCAAGCCTGCACTCTCTAACGGCGGATTGCGTCATTCTATTTGTTTTAATCTTTCGCACTCGCATGGACTCGCGGTCATAGGAATAACTCGCGAACGTGAAATTGGAATCGATATTGAGTTAATCCGGCCTGAAGTTGCAGGTGAGGATATAGCAAAACGTTATTTCTCCACGGGGGAAGTCGAGGAGCTGAACAAACTGCCGACGGAATTGCGAACTGAAGGATTTTTTTATTGTTGGACCCGCAAGGAAGCGTATGTCAAAGCCCAAGGTGATGGACTGTCTATCCCGCTTGAGAGTTTTGACGTCTCGCTTACACCGGGGCTACCAGCAGAGTTGAACAGCGCCGATCGTTTGCAATGGAGCTTGCGCTCATTTGCACCTGGTCCAGATTACGTTGGGGCTATCATCGCCGAAGGCAGCAGCTGGCAATTGCGGTATCTGAGTTTTGCTCATCGAGAGGATCATCCTGTTCCAACTAGCTGTTGATTGTCTGAGGAGTCTCGTTTAGCGCTGGCTGGTGGATAGTCGCAGACTCGAAGGTGCCGGCATCGGAGCGCTCGCTAATATAGCGTGTTAACACTTGCGAGGCGTAGTGGGTTCCCGACACGAATTGCATCAGAGGCCCGAAGCTCCAGGCCGCAGGAGCCCCTAGAACGTGCAGACCAGCAACCGACGTTTCCAGCCCCACTTTCAATATTGGGTAGCCGTTGAAACAGCGGATGGTCTCTTTGAGTTTCGCAGATAAGAAGTCATATTTGGAAATATCAACCCGATATCCTGTACCTAGCAAGACATGGTCGGCAATTCGTTCGCTGCCATCGTCCAGGCGTACCCTTACGCGATCGCCGATCACATTTACCGATTTTACTTTGCAGCCGAGCCTAATAGGAACGTCCCGAAGTCTCTCGACAAGCCACCGAGCGCCGGCGGGACGCACAGCCCGGTCACGTATCCGATTTTGTAAGGTACGGGGAAGCCGTCTCACCAAGTTGGGTCGAGCGAGGAGTTGGCTGATACCAGCCGGTCCGACATCGGTTGGCGCGTACAGAAGTTGCCGAACAAATCCTCCCAACCTGTGATGAAGAGTCTTCGACGCCCAGCCCTGAAGCCAGTGGATTCTCCGAGATCGGGTAATTACTTCGGGTTCGGCACCAGCTTCGCGCAGAAGGGCCGCTGATTCCAGTGCACTCTGCCCGCCCCCGACAATCAAAACTCTTCTACCAGCAAATGTATGAAGGTCGCGATGTTCGGAAGTGTGAGAGACGAGTGACGACGGCAGGTTCTGGAACTCCGGCGGCCGGCAGGCGAATGAACTGATGCCAGCGGCGACGATTACACGATGGGAGCGGAAAATCTCACCATCGTGAAGGGTGACATAGAATCCACTCGTGTCGATTTCGATCCGGCTGACTTCACGCTGATCCAGATCAGCCACTGTTTGTGCCTGGTACCATTTTCCGTATTCAACAAAGCGTTCCAGCGGCACGGGAATGCCGAACTTGACACCGTTTGCCTTCTGGAATGCTTCTAAACTTAGAAGCGAATCCGGGGAAGCGATCTGCGTCGCGGTCCAATTGGATCGAAGCAACATTCCGCGCGGCATCTGACGGTCCCAAAATGACATGGGCTGGCCAAATACCCGCACATCGAGGCCTTTGACCCTCCGCAAGTGGGCGGCCGCAGAGAGACCATAAGGACCAGCACCGATGATTGCCACATCACAGGTTGGCATCAATTTCTTTCTCAGATGAAGTCGAGTTTATGGTCAAACCTTGGATGTTTTCGGCCAACTTGGCATCGAGGCAACCATTTCAATTTCAAAGTCTCTTACGAGAATAATACATCAGCATCTTAACTGAGGGTTTCTCTCCGTCAGAACCCGCGCTTAATCGCCAAATATGGAATCAATGCGATCTCTGCTAAGCCGGGCATCGGGTCGTCGCGACTGAAGACAGCCTCTTCATCGAAATCGCGAAGCGAGCGAACATAAGCGCCAGTATGTTGTTTGCCTTGCAGGATGCTTAACAGACCGGTGGGCAGATCCGTGATCAAGCGAATCCAGCGGATTCCAACCTTTCCTCGCGATTGCTCGACTGGTGTGTTCAGCTGGTCCAAAAAAAGCATATAAGGGAAATCCACGCCCGCACGACGCCCGATCGTGTGGTAACCCCAGGTTCTTCCGTTTACATCCAAGAGACAGTACTGATCCGTTCGCGGATCGTATTTGTACTCCAACTCGACTAAGCCGTAGTAATCGATGGCCCGAAGAAATCGCTGGGAATACTCTTCCAGTAGAGGCAGATCAATGCTCTCAACGTACGTGCTTGATTTTCCGAATTCAATGGGATGCTGCCGCCGGCGGCAGGCGACGAGACTCAAGGTGGCTTGACCTCGCTTAAAAAACGAACAGTAGGAAAATTGGTTACCTCCATCGCCCGGAATTAGATCCTGAATCAGCAACTCATCGATGGACATGAATCGTGATGCGCGATTGAAGAGCTCCTTCAACTGCGAGCGATTGTCGGCGCGCCAGGCTTTGACTGACGTCGCATACACGAAGTGTTCCTTAATCGAGGGTTTGATTACCACAGGAAAAGTTATCGCGAGGTCGTTCAACTCCATTACATCGCGAATCCGGCGCGTGGGAGGCGTTGGGATTCCAAGTCGATCAGCTAAATCATAAGTGTTTCGTTTGTCCCAGAGATGTTTGATCTTGTTCCAATCGGGGGTCGGAACTCGATAGACCTTCTCCAACTCCTCTTTGTTTTGAGAGATAGCTGCGACCGTCTCGTCTCGAGTGGGATAAAGTACCCAACCCTCCAGTCCTCGCTTTCGTGCCAGTTCGAGCAAAATTTCTACGGTTTTGGCCGCGTCGCCGAACGAAGAGACCCTATCTGCAAAAGAGGTGTAACGAGAGAAGCGAGAGATCGATAGTTCATCATCAATCACCCCGACCGGCACTTGGTGGCGGCCTAAACTGCGGGCGATGCCCAGCCCCTGGAAGTCCCCGCCAATCACGACGGCTCCGACGTCATTGGGATGAGCGCGGTAATTCGGATTCATAATCAATCGAGTGAGAGACTTTCTAGGTCACCAGGCAAAGCGCGATTACTTACGCACGTTCTCTTGAGCAACGTCAGCAAGTTCGTATTTTACGCGACCGCCATCCAAGACAGCATAGGCTAAGCGAGCCCGTTCTTTTCCGCGGCCTTCAATCTCCCAACTGCCTTCGTGCGATACTACTTTCATCTGGCTCCTAGCCCGCCACCAGCGATCGACATCCCCAGGCAAGGCCGCCCAAATATTTTCGCGCACAACCATCTGGCGAAGGTACTTCAGCAAGGATTCATATACGGTGCGATTTTTTCGGTTGATCAAATAATCCGGGTGGGCAATGAAACTCATCAAGCCATTTCTCTGTCTGATCAGATCTAATTGCCCCTTCCACAGATCGATGGAGTGATCGTTCAGGATATAGAACAACGAATAATCCTGAGTGGTGGTGAGGGGAAGTTCGAGGATTTCACCGACAAAAAACGGCATCACCGTGCAGCAGCCGCCACGCTGCGGCTCCAGATGGGCAACATTTGGGACGGACATGTCGTAGGAAAAATCGTAGGCATCGTACCAGTCGAGATCGCGGTACATCACTCCCGCACGGAAACCGCTCGCGTTGTACTTTCTGTTGTATTCATTAATTCTTTTGGCTCGCTGAAGGAATATATCCCGCTTCTGATAAAGCTGCCCGTCATGACTGAGGTCATGCACGTTGAACTCACATCCGTGGGCCCGAATATTCTGTACATATTCTTCCGGGACTTTATAACGCTCTTCCGGAACGACTTGATAGGAAGCCTTTATTCCGTAGGAAGCGTCGAGATCGATTAACGCAGTAGTAAAGTCGCGGCCCGCGGAGGTTTCCACATCGTGAGTCATGATCAAGCAGCCAGAAGCGCCTTCTGGCCAGAACCAGATGAAGGGCACCTTTTTCGTGCCGCTCTTTTCCATGAATAATCGCAGCAGCTCGTCGTGCAGGTTATCGACGGTGAAATCCACCGGCCACGCCGGGAATGGCAGCTCTTTCCAACTGCGCAGGTAAATTTTCTGCAATTGACGGCGGAGCCAGACAGGCAACCACTCGCGGACCATGTAATAAATCTTGCGGACTATTTTACTCGCGGAGAACGATTTCCCATCCGCATTCATATTTCGCCGATAACGTTCACGGCGAAGATTCTCAATTACTTCGGAAAAATCAAACGGAAGTTGCATCGTATTACCGTCGAGCCGAACATCTTTGGAAGCGTCGAATTTGCCAGCGTCTGCTACATCCGCGGAGACGCCTGCCCGGTTTCGACCATAACAAATATTCTTATCGCCGAATTCAAAGAAACCGTTTTCGCCCAACGGAGTATCGATAGTTGGAGATACCCTGTTAAACAAGTCGGCAGGAAGGCGATAGTAGTCTAAGAGCGCTCGAATCACGATTTAGTCTAGCCTCTTCTATTTACCGAGTAGAATTCGCGGGCCACATTACATTTATTCAATTGATCGTGAGCCTTTCACTGACTCCGTCCGCTCAATTCGCAAGCTATTAAGGCGAACATTCGAAAGTAACCAATCCTATCCGATATGGCGATAAATCAGCCTGCCGGTGATGGTAAGCAATCTGCCAGGCATGTAGGAAAATATGCGCTTCGCCATTTTTAATTTCCAGCGATCGAATGAATCAACGGCAGAAGAATCCGGGAATTTCCAATACACTAATTGTTCAGGCTGTCGAACCCAATGATTCTTGAACGCCAGGAGGCCCGCGTTGTCCTCTTGCGTGCGGCCCATATCGAATACGTTGGCTCCCTTCGATTTCCCGGATTCAATAGCCCTCCACAAGAGCCATGGTGTAGCCCCAAATTTGTTGAATCTCGTATCAGAACATCCGTACTTGTAATAGATGACGTCCTTCCATTTCAACGTAAGAATAGCAGCGATTGGAACACGATCCTTGTAGGCCACGCGAATCTCAAGTGCTTCGCCCAGGCACTGGATAAGGTTTGTAAACCAGTCGTAGGGAATAGGAGGCAGGCGATGCCGGCGTCGCGTTATTACAAAAAGTGCGTAGAATTCTTTCAGCAGATCCTCAGACCTTCCACTTTTTTCATCGAGATCTGCTCTGCGGGCGCGCTGTATTCGGCGCTGCACAGAATCGTCGTCCAGACTTTTGAACAAATCGATTATGTGAGGGCGCAAGTTGAGTCTATGCAGAAAATACTTGGACCCTGGTAGAAACGCGATGCGATTCTCAGCCAGTCCAAAACTGCTCTGAATCGGCCGAACCTCCAGATATTTCCATTTCCGATTAACGGAGGCAATTTGCAGTTGTTCGATCAAAAAGTTCAGATCTCGAGCCGAGTCGCAAAGCGGTTCACAATGATCTGAAAAAGGTAAAGATACAAGACGGTTTCCGGTGAGCCAGCTATCGATGTGGCAGAACACAATGCCATTCTTTAGCTCGCCGGCCGGAGCTGAAGTCGTGAAAACCACCGGCGTATAACCGTAGGTTCGTTGGAGCGCCTTGAGCCAGCCTACCGTATGGAATATCGAGGAATTGGGGTGACGCCCGACGAGCTCTGCCCAGCGCGCGTCGGTTGTCGGATCGATTTGGTGAAATTTCATCGGTATTTCAACGGCTACGGCGTCGGCGACATGGGTTGCGACAAATCGAGCAGACATCGCGATTAATTTTGCACGTTCATTTCTTTAAATGGTATAGGAAAAACCCTGTTGGAACTTGGAATCCGAGAACAATCATCCGAATCACCTGCCATCGTTCGCCGGCGGAGCAAGCTTGGCACTGCGTTCCGTTTTGTCGCTCTCCCCTTCGAGCGATTGATGAAAGTACTCGGAGACTTGACCGGCACAAGCCCAAACTTTGAGCTTACAAATAAAGCGTTCGGTCGACTCGAAAGCGAACATCCATCGTAAAGATTCCATGACTAACGCACGAGCCAATCGGAGTGGGATGCCGAGAAGATGCAAGTCTTTAGACCGATTTCCAAATTCTCGAACGTCGGTCCGGCCTTTGTTGAACCACCATTGCAGAAAATATTTCCGGGATACGCGATACTCCTCCACCGGGTGATACGTCAGAGCCGACGGCTCGTAACGAAGGCGCCGTCCGGCCGCAAATACGCGACGGCCCAATTCGCTGTCCTCGCCGCTCAGCATTCCTTTGCCGACGCGGCCCAAATCAGTGCGGAATCCTCCGCAGGCATTGAACACTTCTTTCCTAAATGCCATGTTGGCACCGAAAGGACTTTCGGTAAGCGGCCCTTCTTTCGTGCCTAGATCGAACACGGCAAGGGGAGCCAACGTCAACCGACTCTTGTCAGACAGCCATCGCGGACGATCGCAATTCCATTGTGGCAATATGCGCCCGCCTGCTCCGGACCATTCACCGTTATGCAGATTCGCAGTCAAGTTCTGAAGCCAGTTGGGAGCAGCTGTCTCATCGTCGTCAATGAAGGCCAGAATTTCTCCATGGGCCTCTTGAATCCCCCTGTTACGGGCGTGAGAGATGCCTTGTTGTTTCTCAAAAAAGTAACGGAAGCGATCCGGGTACCGTCTTTTAAAATCCTCCACTACCTGACGGGTTTCATCGCTGGAATTGTTATCGACAACGACGACATCCCAGCCGACTGACTCCGAAATGCTTTGCGCTGCGATACTTTCGAGTGCGGTCGTCAAAGTGTGGGCACGATTGTGGGTACACAAGATGACCGAGATTTTCGGCAGATCAACCACGAGTCACTACCCATTCAGCCCAGAAAATTACGCAGCTATTATTGTTCACGGAACCGCCACGGTAGCCGTCGCCGGTTCGATATTTTTCTGATCATAATTTTTTCTAATCGCGGCCTTGAAATATTCCCGTTCGACAGGATTAAACACTACCAGCCAAGAACCAATTGCATATATCAATGTAGCGCAAGTTGCAGAGGCAACCAGTAACGGGTAACTCGGCCGCAGACCCCACGCCGAAATTGCGGTGGCCGCTGCCATTAGGAACGTGCAGTACAACAGATTCCGTCCGAGAAATCTCATATAGATGGGGTAGCCGATTCCGTTCACTCTACAAACCCACCAAGGCTGCAACACGACTCGAATCAGAAACGCCCCGATCAAAGTTCCCATCGCGACGCCGAGAATTCCCAGTGGCTTGGCTAGGAGCAAGCTGAACACCAGATTGAGAATTCCTTCGGCCCAATTCGTGTAGGTATAAAACCGGTGGTTAAATGTCGCATACAACAGGTCGATCGATGGTTTCTGGCACACGTCGAGTAGAACAGCCAGCGACAACACAACCAGAGGCCAGTAGGCATCCCGATATGCCGGACCCATCCAACGAATGATAAACGGTTTTCCCCAACCAATAAGAGCGAGGCAGATGAAAATCGAGATGCAAGATGAAAGCTTGGTGCCAAAAAAAAAGACCTTCTCGATCCCAGGACGGTCCCCCGCGCCATGGAGCCGGCTAAATACCGGCTGCAACATGCCTACGGAAAAAATTATCATCTGCATATAGTATTGCGCAAACACACCAGCGACTCGGTAATGCGTCACCATAGCCAAACCGATGAGGCCTGAAATGACAAGAGGATCGATTTGGAATCGTATGGTATCGGCAATATAGGCCAAAAAAGTATAGACACTGTAAGAAGAAAGACTCTTTGCTATTTTTAGGTCCGCTGCTTTCCTTTCAATTCGCGCCCAAGAAGCTTCGCGTCTCGCGAACCAGATCTGCAGGATGTTGGTCGGCAGAGTCGAAAACAAGGTCACCCACGCTAATGCCAGGAGACCGTAACCAAGTAAAATCACCCAAACGATGAGAGCCGTGCGCAAAACCAAACCGAGTATTGTTAGCCAGGATTGAATATCAAATCGGAATTTCGTATATAAAACACCTCCATAAACCCTTACTGGGAGGCCCATCGCGGCATTAACTCCCAAGATCGCGATCACACTTTGAAATAGATGAGCATCAGTCAGGCTGTGAGAGAACCACGGAGTAACCGCCACTATTGCTGCAGTCACGAACAGGGCAATGCCACCCAGTAAGAGATTAATCCGTAAAGCCGTGTTGAAAACTCCACGGCATTCAGCGTCATCATTGCGGCCGATAGCCAGCGACATGTATTGGGATACGGCGCTCGAGAGGCCAAAATCTAATAAGCTGTAATACCCGATGAACGAAAGTGCAAGAGCCCAGAATCCGTAGACCCGATCCCCTAGGTGATGCACGACGAACGGCATCAAGCAGAACGCTGTAACGGCTGTGGCCACCAGGTTGCCCATTTGCAACACAGAACCCGAGAGCAACCTGCGGCCTACCGAGCTGAACTTTCCAGTCATTTATCTAAAGACACTCCAAACGAGACTCCACATGTGCATCGTGCTCACAAAAAGCCGAACCAACATCGCTTTGCCAAGTGAAAAGTTTTCAGTCGCCTGTGTCACAAAAATGTTTGCTGCAGTAAGCAGAATCTGGAATCAGATCAGTCTACTGGGAAGTCCCGGCCGCCTCAGGATTGGGTAATTCCGCAGACACGGCCAATCGAAGCAGATTCGAATACACACTCATCGTCAGTCGGCCAACCTCGTCCCAGGAATGCCGTTCTAATGCAAAATCTCTGATCCCTTCCCGTCGGCCGCTTAGGTTGGTAAACAATTCGCTGGCGAAGTAACGCTCGATCGTTGCAGCTAAGTCAACCGGATCCTCCGGCTTAAACACGAACCCTGTTTTGCCTTCGACGATCTCTTCTTTGAGTGCGCCCACATCGGCCGCGATAACAGGCAGGCCAAAGCTATATCCCAGAAACAAAACGCCGCTCTGGTAGATGTGCCGATAAGGGAGAACAAAAACGTCCGCAGCTTTGAAATAAAGCTCGGTTTCTTCATCGGGAATATAATCTGCTCGAATGGTTATTCGACCCTTATCCACTTCTCTGCGGCTTACTTCACGAACGGAGGCCCAATAGCTTTCGCAGTTATTTGGCCTACCGACGATGAACAGCCGATAGTCGGCGCGCCGGGCGATCACCTGTTGAAACGCTGCTACGATGTATTCGAGGCCTTTGTAAGGGTTAATGCTGCCGAAAAACAGAATCGTTTTCTCATCCGGCCGGATCCCGAGCTTTCGCCGTGCTTCACTTGAGCTTAGGGCTGTATTAGGAACTGAATTATTTATTCCAAACGGGATCACTGTGACCCGGGCCTGCGGCACGCCAAACTCTTCCATCAGTTCGAACTTCATCTTTTTCGTATGAACAAAAATGTGGTCGGCCAGCCGATATTGAGTTCGCAAAGTAAGCCGGTTGACAAAAGTATCTTTCGAATCTCTACGCCCTGCATTCACATTGTGCACGGTGAGTACGATTTTCTTTCCCAACAGCTTGTAGAAAACCATCAGCAGAGTGCGATCGAACCACTCGATTTTGTTATTCCATAGGATATGAAATATTCTTGGTTTGGCGGTAACGGCGTAGCGAATAAGCCTGGCGTAATACTTGGCCACCCTCGTCACTTTATTTATCAGACTGGTATTCGGGTTCTGATCTCCTCGAAGATTTAGGAAGTTCATGCCGGGGTTGACATGAAATTCCGGGTAATCCACGTAATCGCTGCCAATCAGATCCAAAACGGCATGTTTTGAGAGCAGTTCCGTTGCGAGACCGTAAACGTAAGGTCTATCACCGCCGCCGGTAAGCAGCGTGACCGAAATCCCGGAAGCTTTTCGCGACGTATTTGAATCGGAGATTTTGTCGGCGGCCGAAGACTTAACGTGATCCCGGATTTGAAGCTCTTGTTTCATGCTCCAACGAGCCTCTCTTCTAGAAGCTCGCAAATTGTGTGGCCAATCGTGATGTGCATCTCCTGCATCCGCGGAGTGGATTTGCAGGGAACGCACAAACAGAGGTCGCAGGCCGCTCGCATGCGGCCACCGGTCCCACCAGTTAGTCCGATAACTGTGACTTCACATTGGCGAGCCGCCTCAATCGCCCGCAGAATATTCTGGCTATTGCCGCTCGTGGATATTGCAAGCAACACGTCGCCGCGGCGAGCGTGCGCGGTGAGTTCGCGTGCGAATACCTGCTCGTATCCGTAGTCATTGCCAACCGCTGTGAGACTTGAAGTATTGGCGTGCAAAGCGAGAGCACGAAAAGGACGACGCTCAATTAAAAAGCGGCCAGTGAGTTCGGCGGCGATGTGCTGCGCGTCGGCAGCAGAGCCTCCGTTACCAGCGACGAGCAACTGGCCACCCGCGGACATCGAGGAGTAAATGAGGTCGACCGCGCTGGATACGGCAGAGGCTAGGCTCGGAAGAGTCTTGGCGACTTCGAGATGATCGTTCCAGATTGCAATGATACGATCTACTTGTTGGGTGGGGCTTGCCACGTTGTGATCTCCTAACCTAATTATTCCGAGGGATGTTTCCGACATCGTTGCCATTCCCGGCAACGGCTTCGCGCGTTTGTAACCTATACATCGCCTTGTCCCAAGACCTGATGACAGAAGCCTTTAGTTGTGGAAGCACCGTTTGAGCTCGCTTGGCAGCTTCAAACCCGAAGATAGGTTCCATCCATTTATATTTCCAGCGCAAGCGAGGCGTCTCCAGGTGGCCCTGAAGTTCCGCGGCGAGGGCCTGCAATTCCGACACAATGTCCGGCCGTTCAGGATAGAAGTGCCCGAGCCAATGCTGCATATAGGTCACGCAAGCTTTGCGCACGCGGTCGCTTTCTTCGAGTGACCGGAGATATTGAATGTGGAGCCTCATGGAGAGCAGCATGGCGTCTTTCTTCTTGTCCGAAGTACCAATGAAGCTCCAGCGGTTGGAGGAGGTGATCCTATAAAATACTTTTGACTCCGAGACAAAACGGGTTCCTTCGGATGCCAGAAGCACACGGCAATAATATTCTCCATCGTCATCACTGATCATTCGTGTGTCCCAGGGTCCGGCAGCATCAGCTAATTCCCGGCTGGTTAACCACGTTCCAGTTTGCATATGAACGTTTCCGCTCATCTTCCGCAGGAGCCATTCCACAGGCGAAAGATCGTGGTAAAGCGAGGTGGGGACAAAACGGGCTCGGTTAGTACGGTAGCTAAAATAGCCCCAGGGTGCAGACAACAGGATTCTTTTGTTCGCAACTTCTCCTAGCGCTTGGACCTGCTTCTCGATCTTGTCGGGAGCCAAGAGGTCATCGGCATCGAGCCATTGGATGTAATCCCCCTGGCTAAGCTGCAAAGCGCGGTTGCGGGCCGCGGCAGCTCCTCCGTTTTCTTTGGTGACCACCGAGACTTCCTTCGAAGCAAATCGCCGCGCCACCTCAGCTGTACGATCGCTTGACCCGTCGTCCACCACGATGATCTCCTTGTGTGGCCAAGTTTGGGCAACCGCGGACTGAAGGGTTTGGGTAATCCACTCCTCAGAGTTGTATGCGGGAATCAGAATCGAAACCAGTGGCTTCATGGCAAAAGGCATCGGTGAATTCGTTTAGGACTGGAAAGTAGCTTCAAGTTCTGAGGCTCGGAACCTTTGCTGCCAAGCTCTGAACAAGACAGCACTATGGTCCTTTTTACGGTAGCATCAAACTTGGCTCCCTCGCATACAAAAGTCCCTGATCTACCAGTAATCGGAAGGGCACGCGGCGGTTAGGGACGGTTAGAAACTGTCCCAAGACTGTCCGGCGGTACAGTGGATTATGTCGTGCTTTCCGCTCAGTATTGATCCCTGGAAGACCGCAATGTGCGGTATCTCTTGCTGCTGAGGAACGGTTTTTAATGAATAGAAAATTAAGCTGGTTACTATTCGCCTTCTTTTTGAGCGCTCTTTTCGGTTCTCAGGTAAAGGCCAATACTTACACGGCTGCGTCTTGTTCCGAATCTGACGTCGCCAGCGCTGTTGGACAAGCGATGAATGGTGATACAGTAATAATCCCGGCCTGCTCTGGGACCTGGACGACAGAACTTGTAGTTAATGTGGGAATTACACTCCAGGGACAAGGCATTGGCAACACAGTTCTGATCGACAATGTGTCTAAGGGAAACAGCAGCTGTGGTAGCGCTTACCCGATGATCAGTTTCACCGTGAATGCCCCAAATGTCTTCCGCATAACGGGATTCACTCTTCAAGGAAGCGCTCCGGATACTTACGTTTGCCAACCAGGCCATATAAGTCTCTCAGGCACTTCCACAGCGATTCAAGTCGACCACGTAAGCTTCCTAAATCAGCAGACAGTAGGAATACGAACTCATGGCTCCCTGTTGGGAGTAGTAGACAACTGCGCATTTCAAGGTAATCACAAGCAGGGCATCATCGTTCAGATGGACACTTGGGGAGGTAGTTCCTACGGCGACGGCTCCTGGGCTGCTTCCACACAGCTCGGGACGGGCAATTTCCTATTCATCGAAACCAACACCTTCACCGATCCGAGTGCAGTTGGCGCGGGAGCGTTTGACGTATTTGGCGGTGGCCGCGTAGTTTTCCGCCACAACACAGCCAGCTTCATCGTGGGCCACGGCACCGAATCCGCGCAACGCATGCGCGGGATGCGAGCCTTTGAAATTTATGACAATACCTTTACCGCCGTCGAACCAGCACAATTCGCGGGCTTCTACGTACGCAGTGGAACCGGAGTAATTCACGACAACCAATTTGTTGACAGTGGTTCGAATTATTACAACGGAATCATCAATACCATCACCGATCGAGACAACTCCGCCTTCCCGCCTTGGGGAGCGCCAGGGGGAAGCGGCAATCCAGGGGCGTGTGACGGCACCGGGCCCTACGACACCAATACCGGAACCGTGTCCGCGAGTGGAACTGCTTCATCAAGTTCATCAGCCAATAATTTGGTTGCGAACGGCTCAGGAGCTTGGGCGACAAATCAATGGGTTGGAAACTACGCAATTCGCAACGTTACCCAAGGATGGGGCGCGCTCATTAGCTCGAACAATGGCAATTCCATCACAAACGTGGGTTCGGCGTATGGGCAGAACCGAAATTGGAACAGCGGCGATGCCTTCCAGGTGATGAGCGCCTATCCATGTATTGACCAAGTTGGACGCGGCCAAGGAGCCCTACTCAGCGGCTCGGTTCCGACGCCGACAGGCTCGGTGGGCGAAGGACTTGAGCCGGTATATCAATGGAACAATACTCATAATGGCTCGTCAGATGTGACCATTTCAAGCCAGTCTTCCAGGATTGTCGCGAATCGAGACTATTACGACAACACACAGATGCCGGGTTATACCCCATATCCCTACCCGCATCCTCTAACTCAGGGTTCTGGAACGCCCCCGATTCCTCCGACGAACTTGACAGCCACGGTTCAATAATGAGCACCATGATGGCTTTATCAGCTTCATCGACTCTCGACATCCTCAGTTATCTATAAAAAGCCGATGGAGGAGTTCGAGAGTTAACACCTTGTGGATTTCAGTAGTGTAGTTTCGATCCCCGTTGAGATGACTTTGGACCACGGCCTCTAGACCCTTTCGCTCAATATACGGTCTGGAAAGGCTGCGCTCGTCGAGTAACATTGTCCGGACGTAACCACCGAGGGAGTCACGGTACCAAGTCCTAAAATGCGAGATTTTATGCCTTCCAAGGAAAAGTCGTTCCAAGCGTAAGGGCGAAACCATATGGTCGCCCCAAGCCAACCACTGCGGCATTCCCATGTCGTATGCATACTCCGCCTTAAACTGGAATTCGAGAAGACCCCTGGACGCTGCCCCAAGAAGCCGGCCGCGGTTTCGAGCCACGCCACGGTCAGTGGGGATCCGCAGAAGATCTTCGTTCCCATCGGCAATTAAACGGAGCGAAACTTCATTGCTGGCCAGCGCGGACTCGGGCGCTCTAAATACAGTCCGAACAAAATTATTGTCTAGGTACGGGGAGCGTAGCGAGAGCTGTGTCTCCTCCAGCGCAAGCACGCCGAAATGATTCCAGGGAGCCTGCTTGAATACTGCAAACGAAAGCGGATGTTCGCGAAGAAGTGATGCATAAGTCGTCGCAGTCCCTCGAACATTCGAAAGAAATTCGCTTTGAAACAGTCCCGCTAGGGGTTCCACGGGCTTAAAAGTGCGAACTCGACGCAAGACCTCCCCACCATAATTTCCAGTCATCCTCACAGGCGCAATCGTGCGCGCCCTCTCGTTCAAATAGACGTCAGGGGAACGTCCTACATCGAGACATCCATCAGTCAGGTATACCGCGCGTTCAGCATAGTATGGAAATCGCGCGAGGAACTCATTCCTCACCGATATCACTTGGTAGGACTGTTCACAGAAGCGGGCAACTTGCCGGGCCGTTATCACGTCCTGGCAATCGCGGAGCATTCCGCCGAAGGTGTAACAGGGAAGCGATCCGGCCGAGGGCTTCCGCCAGGCCATAATCATTCTGGTATCTAGTCCCCCGGTCAGAGACATTGCTATCGGCTGATCGCCATCGAAATACCGCGGCAGATTGCGCGAGAACACATCTCGAAGTTCACGGTAGTATGGCTCAGCCTCTAAGCGGCCTTGGTTCTCCCATTCCGCAGGATTGAAGTATGTTTCTTTTTGTGGCGAGGAGCTTTTCTGGAAGATCCATCTGGACGCGTTAGGTAGTGCGTGGACTCCTTCAAAAAAGGAGCGGCCCTCAAGGGTGCAGCCGCAGGCGATGAACTCTCCCGCTCCACGGGTATCTATCTTTCTTAGTTCAGGGCGCACAGCAAGAATTGACTTAGCTTCGGAGGCGAAATAAAACGCGTCGCGCGATTCGTGGTAGTAGACGCGGTGCATTCCGTAGCGGTCGTTGAAAAGCATTGCAGTCCCGCGGCTACGGTCGGTAAGAAGTCCCTGAAATCTACCGTTCAATCCCGCGGGAAATGACGAATCCTCTTCGTACAGATGGGCAAGGTAGGACGGTCCTACTGCGCCCAACTGATGCCCCCGTTCTCTAAGACGCTTGATCGTCCCAGGTTCCGGGAATTCCTCGCCGGAAAAAACCAGCACTACGTCTCCACGCTCATTTTGTACCGGCATACCATCGGAGAAAGAATCCTTTCGGGCAATCCATCCGACGTACACGCCAAGCGATTCATCCACCCAGGTGCCCGTCACGTAAAAATTCTCGTGACGCTGCGCCTCTACCATTTGGAGGACTTCTCGTTCCGCCTCTTCGCGCGGCCTCCCTGTAATCAATCCAACAATTCCCGGCATTGTTCCCTTAGGCGGACTCCTGAACAACCTCCGCTTTACGCGCGTACCAGCGACTCCTGAGCTTCAAAAGGTGTTTGAATACAGGTCTCGGTATGAGTCTTGTTAGTCCGTGGTGCAGTCCCAATTTCAGAGCGATTTTTCCTTTGAACGTCAGCGGGATGTAATATCGTGGCACGAGCGCTTGCTCAAAGCCGTTTCTGCGCTTGAACTCGGTAAGCGAGCTGTCTGGATCGTTATATACATAGTTGCAGTACATCAGATAAGACATTCCCTGCTGCTCGCAAATCTCCACGGCCTTTGCGATAAGGGCATTGGCCGGCCTCTTGTCGTAGTGCTTTATCATGGAGAGTAGTTGAACGGTGCTCGCAACTTTATCGGCGTAAATCAATCTGATGAAACCAATTAGTTGGCCTTCATAGTACGCACCCAAAAAAACGTTTCTGCCGGAATAGGTGGAGTTCTCTTCCTTAACTTCCTCGAAGCTCTTCTGAAAATGCCAAAACGCTCTACCTTGTCTAAATGGGGTTTCGTTGTTGATACCCACAATGCCGTTCACAAATTCGTCGTCGAATTCCGCGACCTTTACAACGAGGCCAAGCTTCGTTGCTTTCCTGACCGCCCTTCGCACACTCGATTCGACGCGCTTTTCCCACCATTCAGAAAATTTTGTTATAGGAATTATCGCTAAATTGTCCCATTCGTAGTGGTACGAAAACTTAGGAACGCCGTCTGGCAGCTTTTGCGCAAAAGTAAAGATGTCAGCCTTCAATCCGCTTTCTTCCAGCTGAGAAACAAAACGCCCCGGGTCCGTGACGGTAGGGCCTTGTACCAGCTCTTCATCCTGGACACCTGCTATCTTGAGCCAGTTGCCGGTCTTGAGTACCGTACTTCCCTCAATCTTTACAGATGGAACACGTACGGGCTTTCCTTTAATGCGAATCTCAGTCTCACTGATACCCACCGTTCCTCCCGGCAATTGAACATCTAATCGAGGTTCTGTTTTCATTGCTTTCTCGGCCAGCTGCATCCTTACCTCCACGAACCGGTCGTTCCAAAGGAAGGCCGAGACATGTCTTCAGGCCGGGACTTGTCCAACCGTCTGAAACTGGGCGCGCGTTCCTCCACGCGCGCCGGAACAGCCATAGCGCCAAGCAGGAATGTGATCCACATCAAACCGCTCCTGAAGCCCGCCTCGGTCATGTTGTAGAAAAGCATGACGGTCCAAATAGCTAAGTTAAGTGGCGCTAGAGCAGGAGAGGATGTGAATTGTTTACCGATCTTCCGGTAACCTGCAATCAGCAATCCGCAGAGCAGGAAGACTCCGACTAAACCGAGATTCAGATAGACCTCGAGGTAGCCGTTGTGCGCTTCGTTAATTGGTCCAAACATCTTCCAAATCTCTTGCAGACGCGGACCTAACCAAAAACTTTCGTAACCTGTGCCAACTATTGGGTTCGTATTCATGCTAAAAACGAGCTTCCAAATGGCGGTTCTGTCGGTAAGCGTTGCGTCCCGGCCCACCAAGCCGGCCAGTTGCCCATTGAGATCGAAACCGAATCCCACAATCAGATAGAGGCAGAAAGAAACCGGGATCAGAACTTTGAGAAAACCGGGATGTCGTTTAGCCCATCTGCCGCGCGCTACTACGATCACCAAGCAGCCAATCATCAAGCAAACACTGGAAGTCGCACTATGGGCAAGATTTAGTAGCCAGAATGTCATGGCGATGAACGCGAAGTTCACCGCGATAATCCGCTTCGTCCTGCGCTCCTTGCGATCGGACCAGCGCGTAAGCGTATCCCAGAAAAAAAACAGTCCGCTGACCAGGCACATAACGCCCAGCAAGTTTTTGCTGGTCGCGGCCCCCGAGAATTCGGCAGCCCCCGTCCATTCCGAATAATGTTTACCCAGATAGGGGAAGTATTTGATCAGCACAATCGAAAGCGGGATTAACAAATAGCTGAGGCGCCTAAGGGTTGTTCGGACCGCTTCTAGCGGGCGAGCCTCGGACAGAACGACAAGAATCACGACGTACGGCCCGAGATCTCGAAACCACCGCTTGAAAGAGACCAGAGTAGACTCGGACCACAAAACACTCAGTAAACCAAAAAGAACAAAAAGCATCAAGCTCATGTTGCGCGTGAAGAATTCCCCCCAGTTGAAAGAGCGCGACATCAGAATAACTACCGCCAGAAGGATGAGGACGAAGAAGACCGTACGGTCTATTGGACTTCCTTCCTCAAGGGCTTGGGCCGACGAGCCCACCGACCCGCCCAGCCATTGCGCAGGTAGCCGCGATCCGACGATAAACATCCAGATGATAGGCACCCACAGTGCGGCCGAAACTTTTGGGTCTTTGGCTGGGTCCCAGAGCAAAAGGGCGACAAGAAGCAAAAACCAAAGACCCAGCGCTAGAAAAGGAGGCATCGTCTCAATCCTCTCTCGACTGGCCGAGTGCGGCAGGCGAAAGATCCTGTGATCGGTTCGCGGCGACTTGCTCAAAGATGGCATCCATAATTTTGGCGGTGAGCAGAATTTCCCGATAAGGAATCGGTACAGGTGAGTCATCCCTGATAGAACGGTAGAACGACTCAATGAGATATTTCATCCCCGAATCCATGTGAAAATCGCGGCCGAGGAAAAGCTGCACATTGCTACACAAATTTCCGAGATGTTGTTTCGCAAAAAGTGCCGGCGGAATAAACATATCGGCATAACTCTTAAACTTCTGGCCGCGAAGACGAATTAAGATTTCGTGATCCTGGTCAAGAATGAGGCCGTTCTTTGGCCCATAAAGCCGAAGCAGATGCATGGGAGGTTTCATCTGCGAAGAAAATGTGAAGTAGGCCGTTGTGCCCTGTTCCTCTCTTATAATGACCCTAAGCTCGTCGACGATTTCGCGTTCGTCTATTTGCTTTAAAAGAGAACTGACAAAACCGTGCGCAATCACCTGGGGCGAATCACTGGTCATGAATTCCGCAATTCTGGCGATGCCGTGGCTGATTACATTTTGAAGGAGCTTCCCTGGCAATCGGCGCACCCAGTGATTCTCGTCGCCCAGCAACGCTCGCGCGTAACTCGGGTCGCCAAGGTCATAGGTGTAGTAACTCTCCATGTGAACAGGTGCACCGCCCAAGTAGCCGCTTTGAACCAGTGCTCTCATACGCCGCGCAACGTGGCTGAATTGATCGTTGTGGCCGACCGTTAATTTGACCCTTTTTCTCTCTGCCAGGCCCACTAAGCGCTCGGCCTGCTCGGCGTAAAGTGTGAAAGGTTTCTCCACGTAAACGTTACAGCCATGCTCCAGGCAGAATTTTGCAACATCGAAATGACTTTCCGCGGGAGTTGTGATGTGAACAACGTCAGGCCGAGCCGTTTCCAGAAGTTCCGTAAGGTCTGTGAAATATTGCTTGACCGGAAACCGCTCGTAGAGCTGCTTGGCCATGAGCGGCTCGCGGTCACAGACCGCAACGATTTCACATCCTTCTATCCGTTGTATCTGCAAGGCGTGGGAATCAGCGATCTTGCCGCATCCCACAATGGCGACTTTAAGCATATCGTCCATCCGGTTTGCAGGTTTCGATGTACCGCCGCATTCCCTCTGAAGTGGATACCTTTGGCGTCCATCCTAACTTGGCCTTCAATTTCTGGTTGCTGTAACGCGTCTTCTTCCACTCCGTGTGCCATCGCCTGCGATTGAATACGAGCGGCAACTGCCCCTGGGACCATTTCGAATATTTCTCCCACAAATAGCAAAGCGCATAACTAATCGCATGGGGAACGTAGATTGATTTAAATTTTCTTGCGTTCTTTTTGTAAAAGCGCAAAAACTGTCGGCTGGAGGGTAGGTCATCGTCAACCACATTGAACGCTTCGCCATCGATTCCTTTCACTAAGCCAGCCAACACAATGGCGTCTGCGCAATTATCAACATATGTAAAAGGAATCTTGTTGGAACCACCGAGATGCAAGAAAGGCCCAAAAGCGGCAATACCTACACGTCCGGTGATGTCTCCCTTCTTGCCATAAACGCTGCCGGGCCTTATGAGCACGAAGGGAACTCCGGAATTTTTCCCGTATTCGGTGACGAGTTGTTCTTGCCTGACTTTCGCAAAGCAGTAGGCTTCGCCGCGAAGCTCCGGATGCTCTTCGATCGGACAAGACTCGTCCAGAATCCTGCCGTGCGGCTTGTCGCGATTCGAGTACACGGCGAATGAACTCACCAGCACGAATCGCCGCAAGCTTCCAAATCGCAGACTTGCTTCGACAAGATTACGGGTTGCCACTACGGAATTTAGAAATGCATCGGGAAAAGATTTCTCCCCGGTTCCGGCTGCCAGGTGATAGATAACCGCCACATCCCTGGCTGCCGCTTCGCAGTCCACTCGAGAAAGAAGATTGCCTTTGCGCACCTCAATTCGAGCATTGGGCGGGCAACGCTCGATCATCGTTTCAATCGCAGACAAATCGCTGGATGGCCGGACAAAGCAGACTATGTTACGTGAACCGCGATCGAGCAGATTCCGCAGCACTCGGGATCCTATGAAACCGGATGCACCTGTTACTAGAATCCGATCATCAGGGCCGACGATAAAGTCTTCTGCTGGCGCCACTACATTCTCTTGTCTGCCGATATCGATCGCCGGATTACTCATCTCGTGGCCTCAGAGGCAATTCTGACGTCCATGCTTTCACCGATCACGGTGTCAACATAGGAGCCAGAACCGGGGGTGCTCATTGAGCCTAACTTCTGGGGCGTATGAACTCGCAGCCGCAAAGCCGGGAGATTGTCGCGTTGGTCAACAGCAACGTGAGCGCGAACCCCGCCAGGCGCGCTGCTGTCTGTTTCAAACTTTGCTGATCTGCGCTTTCGAGACCAACTGGTCGTCTGGCTGGCTGTTGAGAACCACGCACCCCGACTTTTTAGGTCCTGAACCAAGTCAGAATAGAATTCGCCCCACAATCTTTCAGGGGCAAAACTGCGATCGTGCCAGTTGATTGTCAGAGTGCCTCCGAAACGAACCGCATTGTCCAGCATCGGCCGAACTAGGGAGTTCGCCTGCTGTTGAGAAAGACCAAGGTGACTGGGGTAGAAAAGCGCGGTATCCATTATGTGTAATGGCAATTCGAGCAGCTGATTCGCGTTGAGCGGCTTGTAAACTTGCGTTGTTCCAGCACGATAGCCCACAGTTTCGTTGTAACCGATTGTGGAATCGTAGGCAGCACCAGCCTGTTCCAGGGCGACGGGCGATTGCTGGTGATAATAAAGCCAGTGCATTCGCACGCCGACTTCAGAAGTTCCCGTCACGCGCCGGACTTCATCTAACTCCTGGCGCCCTTTTGAGCTATCCATCCAGGCATCAATGCCGTGCAGTCCGACTTCGCATCCGGCAATGGTTAACTTGTGAATCGCATCAGCGATATCCTGGGCGCCGTAACGTGCGGCGCGAATTGAAGGAGCTGGACCGCTCGATTTGTTCCCGGGCTTATTACTGAAGGGGATTACGAAAAAAGTGGAGCGCAGTCCCTTTTCCAATTCCAGATACCTATCATCGAATTCGCGCCAGAAATCTTTCGCCAAGCCCAAATGAACGAATGGGAGCTTAAAAGCCGCAGCCCAATTCCTGAACAGATCCCGAACCGACATTTGTCCGCTGAGAGTTTTTCGCAAAGAATCGAAGATAGCCCGATACAAAAAACCGAACATGGTGTGATCCCATTTATGGTGGCGGACTGCCGGATGGTCAACGTCATGTGTCAGGCAAGCCGTGAATTGATATCCATCTGGTACCGGGGGGATTTCAACCAACGGAACACCGCAGCCTGTAATCAAATCCCTTAATAATGCGATGTGAAAATCCAGTGCCGGTAAGCCGGCGTTAGGAACGGGTTGACCTGAAGTCAGCAACGTGCGGATTTCGCTGAACAAGTCGTAGCCGATACGCGCCAGTGCGCGGTCGCCTGACTCATCAAGATAGGCCGAGCACTCTCGCGATTCTTCATCCACCAGAATGCCGTTCGCAATTTCTGGAAAAGTTAAGCAGTTCCCATAAATCGGGATTCGGTTTTCCTGATGCGAGAAGATGCGGGTATTTCTTTCAGGGCAGCGAGTTTGAAGCTTCTCTTGATCGTCGAACGCTATTTTGCTTCCGCTGTACCGCAGCACAAGCTTCGCTGTTTCATCAAAATTGAACTCGCCGGCGCAAAGCAAAACTTCATATTTCCGGTCCGGCTTGAAAAACTCCCAGGGAGTTTTAAACAGCTCGAAGAACTCCCGCACGACATCATGGTCCGCGGAATCTGCAATTACGCCTATCATAGCGAGACCGTTTAGCCCAATGCCGTTACGGGTTCCTCATGCGCGCGAAGCCATTCTTCAAATACAACCAGACTAAAAAGGATTTTATGGTTGTCGTTTTGGCCGGAGCGATGCTCGTCGAAAATTTGCTTTACTGCTGATGGGCGCAGGTAGTTGTATATCTGGCTCTCAGAGTCCAACAGAATCCCTTCCATTTTCTGCTGAGCGCTTCCACGGAACCAGTCATCAACAACATTCACGCCAAAGCCTCTCTTCTTTCGTTTCAATATCGTCGCGGGAAGAAGTTCCTGGCACACCTGGCGATGGAGCCATTTTCCGGAGCCGTTTCGGACCTTCAAATTGGAGGGCAGCCTTTCCGCATATTCTACGATTTCTTTGTCCAGGAAAGGGACTCTGACTTCGAGACTATGAGCCATGGAAAGCTTATCCGCATACATCAGAAGCTCATCAGGCAGCGTGGAACGCAGCTCCAGGAAACTAAATCCTCCGAGCTCGTCCGTCTCGTCCATCAACGGCGCCAGATCGCTCCAAGAATCGAGAATCTTGTCTCCGGTGCCGTTGGGAATGATTCCGTCCTGAAAGAGACCGTCGATTTCGTTGCCAGGAAGAAGCGACAAAACGTTCTGATACCTACTCATCCGGTCGGGAAGATCGAGCGAGTAGACACCCCTCTTAAGGGTTTCGTTTCGCGGCAGGGCGCTAATAACTGAACCCACCGCCGTTCGCACCGATTTCGGCAAACCGCCCCAGTATCCTCCGTACCGAACACCGAGGTGACGCCGGTAACCGCCGAACAGTTCATCGGGACCCTGTCCAACCAGCGCGACTTTTACATCTTGCCGGGCGCGTTGACACACAAAATACATGGGGACGATCGACGACGAAGCGATCGGCTCCTCCAAACACGAAACGATGTGTGGAAGAGCTTCCTCGAAAGTCTTCCTGTCCAGGACGACCGAAGTATGCTGAGAACCAAATCGTGCCGCGGTATCTGCCGCATCGGTCAGCTCATCATCGGAAAAACTTGACCCATATCCAACGGTGTATGTACGCCATGACTTTCCGTACAAGTTCATCAAGGCAAGAAGCAGTCCGGAATCGACGCCACCGCTAAGCAGAAGCCCCAGGGGCACATCGCTGAGCAGTTGCCTTTTCACCGATCGCTTGTAGAGTTCGCACAATTCCTCGGTGGCTTCGGCGGCGGACTTCGTTGGTGAAAATGGAACGGGCTTGTAATTGTACCAACGGCGTAAGGCGTAACTTCCTTTTTCAAAAACCAGCATGGTTCCAGCGGCTAGCTTTCGAATGCCGCTGAAAATTGTGTAAGGCGACGGCGTGTAGCGGTATCGAAGAAAGAGATTTAGTGAAACAGGGTCTACTTCAGCCTTTTCATTTTTTGCTGCTACAACCGCGCGAATTTCCGAGCCGAAGTAAACTCGGTCTCCGTCAATCTTGTAATAAATTAACTTGATACCGAACGGATCTCGAGCAAGGACGAGCCGTTCTTTGCGCGCATCCCAGATCGCCAACCCAAACATCCCGTTCAGGTGATTGAGTACCTCGTCGCCCCATTGCTTGTAGCCGTGGATGATGACTTCGGTATCACATTTCGTCCGGAAAACATGGCCGTAACCTTCCAACTCGCGTTTGAGCTCGGGAAAATTGTAAATTTCGCCGTTGAAAATCACCCAAACAGACTCTTCGCGGTCGGACATGGGTTGATGCCCGCCCGCCAGATCGATGATCGAAAGTCGGCGGAATCCTAATCCGAGCGGCCCCGCAATGTAATAGCCTTCATCATCCGGCCCGCGATGGATGATGCTCCGGGTCATCCGTTCCACATCTTTGCGGAGAACCGGGGCCTTGCTTCCGAAGTTAAATTGTCCGCAAATTCCACACATAAATCAGCTAGTTCCGTCCTACAAATTTATGGTCGCCGTTGTGGCTATTCCGGTACAGGAAAAAGCAAAGGCTGCGAAATAATTGTGACTGCGCCCAGCGATGCATCGGAGTATTGTCCCAGCCAAGTAAAAGCTGGCGGCTTCGAAAAGAGCCGTCGGGCTTTTGCCACCCGTCCAGGCTTATCACGCGCGACGAAATCTCATCGAGTGCTGGAAACCGTCCCGCCAGAAGCACTCCCACATTTATGCACTCCGCATAATCATACAATTCGCGGCGATATACCGTCATGCGAGGCTTGCGCGAGAAAGGCTTTGGCAATCCTTCCTCATCAAAGAGATTCTTGACGTAATAATCGACTCCGCGCTCAATAGCTTTCGTGCAATCCGGATTCTTTGTAATGGCCTCGATCTTCGCCAATGCTTTCAGCACAAAGCAAGTGTGAAAGTGGTCCACGAACGTTCTCACTTCATCCGTGGAGTAAGGCCAAGAGCCGTCCGGATTCTGAGCCTGTAAAACAAAATTCAGATTTCTGTCAGCGATTTGTCGGTAACCATCATTCGAGAATTCAATCGATGCCGACGTCAAAAGAAACGCCCGGTAAGCGCTCGCGTTTATGACACCGCTGGAATCGTTTGGCCGGGGATCATAGAAGCAGGACGAAGCGTTGGGAGATGTTGTGACGTCCCGATAATCTTCACCGGCGTGCTGCGCGATAGATTGCATAATCGCGCGCCACTTTGGGTTGCCATCGATCCGGTACACTTCCTGAAAAGCTTCATAAACATAGGGAATTGTGGTGATAAAAGGAGTTTCATGCCAGATCGGACCGCGCCTGGTTTCCCAGTTAAATGGATATCCCCATCCGTAGTGAACGTAGCCGGGTGCCCTGGTTTCGATAAGAACTTCAAGGAAGTGCACGGCGCGTTCGTAGTATCGCTTGTCCTCAAAAAAGTGAGATAGGAAAGCAAAACCCATAGCGTAATGGGCATCAGCAATCGGAAATCGTTGTCGCTTCCAAAAGAATCTGCGGGCGGAGGGTAAAAAAGCCTCGCAAAAGATCATGGGCGAAACCGCCAGCGTTCCCAGCAGCGGCTTTTTGTAATACAGAGCTTTGGCGGCGCGCGCTAAATCGCTCGCGAAGAAACTTTGATGGTCGTAGGAAGTTTCGCCGAACCGATCGAGCCATCCGACAAACTTAAGAATAGAAGCTCGTACTTCGTCAACTTTTTCGGCTTCTTCCATTATTCGCGGTCTTTCTGCCAAGGATGCCATCTCAACTCGGCTTGATTTCGAAGCTGTCTATGCGTTTCAACCTGAACATGGACTTAAGTATGACTTTCAATTTTGACATCTGTTCCTTGCGATGAAAACGCATCAATTCATCAGAAACCGGCCTCTTCATTCGACGCGCGAATGCGCTCAAGTAGCCAGAATATAGGGCAATGCCGTCTACCAAATATGGCTTCTTAGTTGCTCGATAGGCTACCCGGAAGGCCTCCCACACCGGATGACCGCCAAGATAGTAATCTTTCTCACCATAAGAGAATGTGGAAGCAAGCAGCGATCGCTCAGCCGTCCCCAAACTTCGGTAATGAAAGAAGAATTTTTCGCGAAACGATCGGGTAGTCCAGCCCTTCATCCTGGCAGTGGTGACCGCAATCCAGTCGATGCCCCCCGCTTTGTTTGGGACGTACCCTCCAATTTCTTCGAAGCACTGGCGACGAAAAAGTTGGCAACCTCCGGCTACGTGGTTCTGCCCTTCAAAGCTATCGGTTGCAGAACTGTAGCCGTCTTCCCGGAAAATAGTTCCCGCGACACCGAGACGCGGGTCCGCTTCGAACTTATTTAATAAAAATTCGCAATAGTCTGCGTCAAACGAGACATCTGAATCCAAATTCCCGATCACTTCATATTCGAGGCTCTTCACTTTCTCAAAACCGGCATTAAATGCATACACCTTAGCGGCGAAAGTGCGATCCCGATGCGCGGGCAGGTTCACTAATTCGATCCACGGATGTTTCTCGAGATACGGGCCCACGACGCTTGCCGTAGCATCTGTCGAGCCGTCATTTACAATGACCCATTTGGTCGGCAAAGCAGTTTGCGCGATCATCGATTGAATCAGCTGTTCGATGTGTTTTTCCTCATTACGGGCAGGAGTAATGAGGACGTAAGGCAAATGATTTAAAGGGTTTTTGTGCATAGCTATTCAGCCCGAAATACGATTTGCGCCAGTAACTCTGTTCAAACTCGGTCCTGGGACGTTTTTTGCGCGTACACTTCGGACCGCTCGATGGTAAGCGACTCGTCGTACTTTTCTTCCGGCTCGTAAACAACCACATGGCTGCCGCGATCCGAAAACTTTATCGGCACGCACAGCAGGTTCTTGAGGCGCATACGCAACGCTTCTCTGCGCTCCGGCGGCACGAAGAACAGCATGAAGCCCCCGCCACCCGCTCCCAGCAGTTTGCCTCCCAACGCTCCGGCGCTGCGTCCGGCTTCGTAAATATCATCCAGGTTCGTGTTCGTAATTTTCTGCGTCAACGTTTTCTTTACTTGCCAGCATTCGTGCAACAAATGGCCAAATTCATCTATAGGACGATTTGGATTCGTTACGATCGCTTCGGCTTCATTCACCATTTGATGCATCCGCTCCAGTTCATTCTTTCGTTGTGGCGTCAGTCTGATCTGCTCTTTGGCAATTTCCGCGGCTATCCTCGAAAATCCGGTGAAGTAAAGCGCACAGTTTTGCTGCAGCGCAGCCAATCTGTCCGGAGAAGTTATGATCGGCTTAACCTCGAAACTTCCGTCCGTGTTGAAGTTGATGCGATTAAAGCCACCGTATGCAGCGCTAATTTGGTCTTGAGAGCCAACCGCCTCTTTAATCACTTCCTGTTCCACATGGATTGCGTCGGAAGCGAGGGCATGCTTGTTGCGCATCTGATCCCGCAGCGCATACAAACCCAACAAGAGTCCTACGGTAAATGCGGAACTCGTGCCCAAGCCAGTACGGGCAGGAAGATCGGCTACGTGGTGAATCTCGATCCCTTCGTCAACGCCCATATACTGCAAGCATCCGCGGACGGAGGGATGTTCAATAGCGTTGTTCTCGTTGACGTTTTCAATTCTCGAGTACGAAATGCGGCTATGGTATTCAAAAAATGGCGGGAGCCGCCGGCAAGTAATGTAGCAACTCTTATCGATAGCGGTGGACAGCACCGACCCGCCGAATTCGCGAAACCATATCGGATAATCGGTGCCGCCGCCGAAGAATGAAATACGCATTGGAGTGCGCGTCGTTATCATGCGGTTTGTTTCCTTTTGTTCATGTGAACTGTCATGTCTCGTCGAGAATTTAAGTTCTATATCGCGGCGGGAGTACTGGAAAACGAGTCGATGGCGACTCCCTCCCGCTCAAATATTCGTCGAATTGCCTCTAAAAATGATCGCGCAGTAATGTCCGCGTCAGTTTTTAAGGCTGAAGCGCGCTGGGCGCTCTTTGGCGCTTCATCACCTTCTATTAGACGCACCGTTTTGCAGCCCGCATTTCTGCCGGCCTGTATATCGATGTCGGAATCGCCAATCATCCAAGATGCTGATAAATCAATCCCGTGCAAGCGTGCCGCTTTTAGCAGCATGCCCGGGGCTGGTTTACGACACTCGCAGATCGGCTCGATTTCGTGCGGGCAATAAAAAGCCCCATCAATGATTGCACCAGACCTGGCGAGGAGTTCATTCATTCTTTGGTGCATGTTCTCCAACTCAACCACCGTCATCAAGCCTTTCGCGATGCAGCGCTGATTGGTAACTACAATTACGGTGAACCCGGCTCGGTTTAGCAGGGCAACGCCCACCGCTACTCCGGGAAGGACGTGAAAATCCTCCCAACGAGTCACGTAGTCACCCTCGGGAGGCTTCTGATTGATAACGCCGTCGCGATCCAAAAAAACTGCTTTGCTCATACAACGTAGCCCTTTTCTCATTTATGATTTAGGGGAAGCTGCCTGATGGAGATTCTCAGCAAGCGCTTGAGCTCGCGCGTAATCTTCAGGTGTCCCGATATCTATAAACATACCTTGCTGATCGAACGCGTAGATCCCGCGTTCGAGGGCCTGGGGAAATATATCCCGCTCTAAGCTAGCCGGTCCCTTAGGAATTTCTTGCAGGATGGAATGGTTGAACACATACACGCCGCCATTTATGATGCCGGGAACTGAATCACCCGTTTTCTCGCTGAACCCAAGTACTCGATGATTCTCGTCAAGTTGAACGCTTCCGTATCGCGCTGCATCGGAAACTCTGCGAACGGCAACGCTGATCAAACCGCCCCGCTCGCGATGAAAGCCCATGAACTCTCGAAAATCAAGTTCCAGAAATGAGTCGCCGTTCATAACCAGGAATTCGGAAGCATTTTGAAGATAACGCCCAGCGAGTTTCACTGCTCCGGCGGTTCCAAGCGGTTTCAATTCCCTCGAATAATCAATCGCAACATCCCACTTGTGGCCGTCGCCGAATTCTTCTTCGATCTGCTCGGCAAGGTGACCAGTGCACATTACGATGCGCCGTATGCCTTGTGAGCGAAGCTGCCGAACCAATAGCTGCAGAAAAGGCAGATTTCCAACCCGAGCCAACGGTTTGGGTGTCGACGGCAGCACTGATCGCAGGCGCGTACCCATTCCGCCAACCAGCAGGACGGCCGGTATATCTTGAAGATCGGAATCCAGTCGCGAGGAAGTATTTTTGGAAGACATTTTGACTACACGTTTGATTTCAGATTTAAACGCCGCAACACCCCGGCGTTTACATATTCGCTTCCCAATACTCCAGCATGGACTTCAGGGTTTGCTCGATCGATTTCAGCGGTTTCCAACCTGTGTCCTTGCGAATCTTGCGAGTGCTGCCGAAAATAATTTTCTCGTCAGAAGGACGCATCAAACGCGGCACCGGTCGGATTTCAGCTTTTACTCCAGACAGGCGGATGGCCGTACGCAACAGCTCGCCAATTCCGTGCGTCTTAGTTGCGCATAGGTTATAAGCTTCGCCTGGCTTGCCTTTCATGGCAGCGAGGTAGAAACCACGAACGGTGTCATCAACATCCAGAAACGCGCGATGCGGTTTCAGGTTTCCCACTTCAATTACTGGCGGTTGCAATCCCTTCTTAATTCGAACTAACTGACGTACGAAGTCCGAGGGCGCATCGCTGGTCTTACCCGGCCCAGTGGTATTAAACAGCCGCAAATTGACCGCAGGAATTTTGTAATCCAGGAAATATTCGCGGGCCAGCAAATCCAAACAAACTTTGCTAATGCCGTAAGGATGCAGCGGCCGAAACGGTTGCTCTTCAGTGACTGGAATCGCAGCCGGCGCAACGTGTCCATATTCAGCGCTCGAACACGCGGAGACCACCACAGGAGGCTTTTTTGAATGACGGATAGCCTCGAACAGATGCAGGGAACCCATGATGTTCGACTCGAACGTCTCTACCGGATTCGACCATGACAGCGTTGGCAGGCTCTGCGCACCTAAATGAAATATGTGGGTCGGCTGATGTTCACTCAAGATTTGCGAGACGCGCTGGCGGTTCCGTAGATCACACTGCTCAAAACGCACATTCGGAAGCTCAGCCAAAGTGGCAGGGCCTTGGTTAAGATATGCGCCAGTTACTTTCCAGCCGTCCGCGTGCAGAAATGTGACCAGGTGAGAGCCAATGAAGCCCTCCGCGCCGGTTACTAATGCGATTTTTTCCATAAGATCTGTGGAATTCCGAAGTTGAAGGATGTTTCCACTAATTCAGACCTGCGTGAAGCCAGGATATGAGTGGGTGTTACGGAGATGCCGACAGCTAATTAAAAAGCGCGCTTACGCGGCCTACCAGAGTTTCTCGTTCGCGGTCCCAGGTATGTTCCACGAAAACCTCTTGCCCTTTTCGGGCTATTTCCAGAACTTCGCGCGGATGGAGGAACGCATATTCGATCTGTTGTGCCAGCTCTTCGGCGTTTCCGGGCTCAAAAAATAGAAGGGAGTCTTTGTCGAAATAATCCAGTATGCCCTGTGTAGAGGGAGCGACCACCGGTTTGCCCATGGCCAGGTACTCAAAAACGCGCGTCGGCGTGTTGATATCTGTAAACGGATTTCGCTGGTTCGGGATAATCCCCAAATCGCACTTCTCGATTTCGGTTACGAGCTCTTCGAGGTGCCGAGGGCCCATAAAGCGGATTTTATCTTGCAGCCCCATACTTTGGGCTTTATCCATCATCAGATCCAGGAAAGCGGTGCGCGAACCAAAGATACGCAATTCTGCGCCCGGTATAGTCTCTCGAACTCGCGCAAGCGCATCGAGAGCAAGATCCAATCCATTCCGCTCCACAATAGAGCCGTGGTACATGATCACAAATGGGCGATTACCGTCTTGTTTTGGCGATACGCTTAATCGCGCCTCGCGGAAGGGAAAAATCTGGCCGTCCGGGGCGTTCATCACCACGGCAATCTTTTCCGCCGGGCAGCTGCGGGAGGAAAATATTCGCTTGCACGCGACATTTACTGTTACCGCCAAATCTGTCCGCGCGATGCTCCATTTCTCAAGGCGCTTCATCATCCGCACGCTTCTATTGTCTTCTGGTGTACGAAAAATCGTCATCATGAGCTCGGGCATCGGATCGTGCAGATCCAGAACCACCTTCGCTCCCAACATTTTAGGTATCAGGGAACTGGCCACCAGAATGTCGGGCATATTGTGCACGTAAACTAGGTCATAGCGGCGGCCCAGTGAGCGAAGGGCAAAGGTCAGGGAGGAGATCAGGATGAACGTCCCGTACCGAAACGCGTATTCGAATTTCCCACGGCGAGGATGTTTCAGTGGTACGCGGAAAACTTTCACACCCGTCGGCATTTCGCCCTTGGCATCGTTCTTATTCCCGAGGCAAATTAGATCGACTGTAGCACCTTCCGCTAAGAAGGCATCAATGGAACGCCGGGGTCGAGGATCGAACGGATACGAGGAAAAAGTGACCATCGCCACACGTTTCCCGGCAAGTCTCTTGATGGCCGCGCTGGGCGGGCTTTCAAGCGACGTGGTAGTCGTCGTTCGCGTCATCGTAGAACTTGTCATCGGTCTATCTTTTGCCGTCTTAAGACGCCGTCACCAAACCCCGCAGTCGTTGATTGCCGTCTTCATGCCCTGGAACGAGTAGTTTCTATCTTCTGCTCGTCCAGCTTCTTGCGCGATTCACGCTCGATTTTCGCACGATTTGAGGTCTGGATAGCCCTCAAAAGCGCTGAATCGTCGAACTTTAACAAAAGCTCAATATTTGGCATGACGCAATGGCCGCCTATAACTCCCGGAAAGTATTTGGTCTTGGGGAAAAATCCGATCTCTTCGTAAATGCTCCAAATTTCATCGTAAGACTGTCCCGTTTTCTCGCAATATCTCTCAAGCTCTTGCGCCCAGGAAATCAGCAGGCCGAAGTAGGTGGTTTCCGTCAACTTCGCCAATTCGGTCGCTTCCGGAGCGGCGAGGACCTTCGTTTTCAGACCTGCGCCTTGAAAATGTTCCGCAGCAAGCTTGCCACTCGCAGCGTCCATAGGCCCTATGAATTTCGCATAGGTTTCCAACTCCTGCAACATTCGCACGTGCTTACCGCGTACCGGACTGTGCGCCAGAGCCGTCCCAGTTCGCGCTGCTACCGCTCGAGTCGTCCCGATTGCGACGGTGCTATTGACAACCGTCAACGCTGGCTTAAAGAGATCGATGTAACGCGCGGTCTCCCCGACAAAATCTTTGATCTCAAACGGGTAGCAGACGTGCAAAACGTCCACTTTTCCGATCGGGTGTTCAGGCAGCACAAGGTCCACACCTACGGTCTTATAATGCTTCGAGAGAAGTTCGAGCAGGGGACGGCCCACTTCTCCGAGTCCCACTACAACAACATTATTTTCTTGCTTCACCGCTGAACCTCCTTGAAGGTTTCGTTCGATTAGCTGCTACTCGTCACTCTTGTTGGCGGCGAATTCCCCACCAAACTAGATGTGTAGAATGGGGTCCGAGATACCTGAAGTCGCTGGCCTCTCTATTCCAACTTCTAGGACCTAGTAATGGTACTGCCGTGCACTAAGTGGGCTCGCGCCCCGACCTCGCCCCCTCCGCGAAGCCCTAGGCTGCCTGGATTATATTAGGAAAAACATGCCTAACGAAGGACGCCGACGGAGGCAAATTCCTGGATCTTCTGAACGACGCGCTCCTGCGCCTCGGGCTGAAGTTGCGGATACATGGGAAGAGAGAGGATCTCCAAAGCAATTTTTTCGGTGACCGGGAAGTCACCTTTTTTGAAACCAAACGTTTCGTAGGCTTTTTGCAGATGAAGCGGAATCGGGTAGTGAATGCCGGTATCGATCTTGCCTTCGGCTAGGTGCTTCTGCAAGCCATCGCGATCTGAGACTCGCACCACATACAGGTGATGGGCCGGGCGCGACCATGTAGGCTGGAAAGGCGCGATTACGCCGTCCAACGATGCCAGCATCTTGTCGTAACGAGCTGCTGCTTCCTGCCGCTTTCGGTTCCACCCCGCCAAATGTTGGAGTTTCACACTAAGCAGGCCCGCTTGTAGCGAGTCCAGACGCCCGTTATATCCTTCCATGTCGTGGTAATACTTTTTTGACTGGCCGTGGTCGCGCAAAATGCGCATCGTGCGCGCCATTTCTTCGCTATTGGTGGTAATCGCGCCGGCTTCTCCGCAAGCGCCCAGATTCTTTCCAGGATAAAAACTAAACGCTGCAGCATGGCCCATAGAGCCCGCTTTCCTCCAGCGATTTTCTTTCTTCGAGAAATACTCCGCACCGTGGGCCTGGCAAGCATCTTCCACCACAATCAGGTTGTAGCGGCGAGCCAGCTCCAGGATCGGATCCATATCAGCGCATTGTCCATAGATGTGGACTGGCACTACTGCAGTGACGGGTGCGCGAAACTTTCTGTGGTACGGCTTTCCCGTCTCGCGGTCCAGGTAACATTCCCGCTCGAGATATTCCCGTAAGTTGGCAACGTCCATTGAATACGTGCGCTCGTCAATGTCGACAAAATCAGGACGCGCTCCGGCTTGGCTGATAGCTTCCGTAGTGGCAATAAACGTATGCGGAATGGTAACGACGATGTCTCCGGCTTGCACCCCAGCAGCTGTCAAAGCAAAGCGAACGGCATCGGTTCCGCTTGCTACTCCCACGCAATGCTTCACATCGCAAAATGCGGCGAAAGCCTTTTCGAAGTTCTCCACCATCGGACCGCCGACGAAACCAGCGGTGCTCAAAACTTTGTGGAACACCGCTGTCAGTTCAGGCTCGAGCTCCGTATGAGGGGTAACTAGGTCTAAAAATGGGATTTTCTCGGCAAGGGACATGTACGTTTCCTCGATTTCTTAGTAAGTTATTTTTGAGGTATTACAAAAAATTCGCCGCAGCGATCCGACGTGTGGTCCAGCTATACAGTTGTCTTTTCTCGCGTGATGTGGCGGAGCACCCTTGCAGGATTGCCGGCTACAATCGTGTCTTTGGGAACGTCTTTGGTGACCACGCTTCCTGCGCCAACAATCGCATTCTCACCGATAACAATCTTTGAGAGGATGGTGCAGCCCGAACCGATAGAAGCGCGCGTCTTCACCAGCGTCTTTTCTACTTTCCAATCCTGTTCGGTTTGCAACTGCCCTCCTTCTGTGGCTGCGCGCGGGTAGGAATCGTTGATGAAAACGACGCCATGACCCACAAACACGCCGTCTTCAAGGGTCACGCCTTCGCATATAAACGTGTGGCTTGAAACTTTGCAATTCTTGCCGATCTTCGAATTCTTCTGAATTTCCACGAAGGCGCCTATTTTCGTGTCGTCGCCTATTTCACATCCATATAGGTTGATGAACTTTGATAGCTTTACGTTCTTGCCAAGTTTGACGTCCGGCGCAACACACAGGTACTGGTCCATGCTTGAATTTTTCCTTCGAAGAGATTTCAGGTCAACTTACGAAGATACGGTGAGATGTTGTTAGAGCTCGATGACTTTGCCTCTTTGCTGCAGCGATTGGTCGGCGGCCTCCAGCACTTGCACGACGTGCAGTCCCGCGGCTCCATCGTTGAAGGGCTTCTTGTCGTTCAAGATGCAATCGACGAAATAAGCCGCTTCGAGTTTCAGAGCTTCCACTTGTTCCACGCGAGGTGCCCACATGTCGCCGGAGCGGTAGCTCACGAGCAGTTGATAAACACCATCGCCGCTCATCTGCACGCCCTTGTCGTATATTTTTAGCTTCTCGTCCGCTTCCAGATCGTTCCACACCAACATTTTTTTCTCGCCGCCGATTAACGTGGTGCGCACCTTCACCGGGGACAACCAGTTCACATTGATATGACCGATCATGTTGTTCGGATAATAAAGCGTGAGAAACGCAATGTCGGCCACACCGTTCAAATGGCGTTCGCCGGTGGCGACTACGGCTTCAGGCTTGCTTTTGATCAGATAGTCCATTATCGAAAGATCGTGCGGAGCCAAGTCCCACAGCACATTCACATCGTGCTGAAAGAGGCCCAGATTTACGCGCGTGGAATCGTAATAATAAAGATCTCCCAGCGTGCCGTTATCGATAAATTCCTTAATGCGCTTGACCGCTCCGGTGAACAAGAAAGTATGGTCCACCATGATTTTCAAATGTTTCCGATCGGCCAGCTCGATCAACTCTTCGGCTTGCGCGGTGGTGCAGGTAAATGGCTTTTCGACGAAGACGTGCTTGCCGTGCTCGAGTGCCAGTTTTGCAAGCTCGTAATGAGTCCACACGGGCGTCACGATAGCGATTGCGTCGATGTCCGTGGCGGTCAGGATGTCGTTACACTCCGCGATTACGCGTATATCCGGATACGATTGCCGCGCGCGGCTTTGTGACTTCGGGCTCTGATCGCAAATAGCTACCACGCGCGAACGCTCTTGCCCGTGGAAGTTTCGCACGATGTTCGGGCCCCAATATCCGTACCCGAGCACGCCCATTCTGATCACGTCGGTTGAATTGTTTTGTTTTTGAGCTTTCATTTCGCTTGCATCTAGACTAGTAGCCATTTTTTCACCTTGGAATGCAAACCCTGAAGGAGCCGAATCGTTGCGCCTAAAGAAAGGAAAATACGCAGGAGATGCAGAGCGGTCTAAATTGGAAGTGCGCTGTTCAACGACGTGTTACGGCGCACCAATTTTGCTGCGGGCGTCATCAGATTAATACGCGCCATCGCCCGTAAATACCGCGCGGGGAGTCTGAAGAAGGATTTTCACATCCAACATCGGAGACCACATTCTGGAATACTGCAAGTCTAGTCTCACCATTTCATCGAAGGTCGTCTTGCTACGTCCGCGCACCTGCCACAGACCGGTAATGCCAGGCCTGGATTCCAACAAACGGCGGCGGTGCCAAATATCATAAGCTTCAATTTCGTAGGGGATCGGAGGCCGCGGCCCAACCAATGACATCTCGCCGATCAGCACGTTCCAGAATTGGGGAATCTCATCCAAGCTCGTACGCCGCATCAATCTTCCAATCCAGGTTACTCGAGGATCGTTTGTGATCTTGTAGACGCCTTTCTTACTTCCTTCTCGTGCTTCAGAGTTCGCCTTCCCCGCGATGAAATTTCTGACGTATTCCTTGTGGATGGCGGCGTCTGTCGAAAAATACATGGATCTGAATTTCAGAAATACAAAGCGCGAACCGAACTGACCCACCCGCTCCTGGCGGAAAAATATAGGCCCTTTCGACGTCAGCTTGATCAGTACCGCCAGAACCATGAAGATAGGCGAAAGAAGCAGCAAGGCCACCAAAGCGCCGAGCACATCCATCACTCGTTTCGTCAACAGCGATAGCTTCTTCCTCTCTTTTACTTCGAAAAGATCAGGGTACATCGTCGGGTCAACAGGACGCTGATGCCCGCCTGCCTTCCAGCCATCCGGGAAGGCATAAAAAGAAATTTGAAAGCTGCTGAGCTGGGTGGCTTTGAACGCCTTCTGAAGCGCTGCTGTAACTTTCGATTCAATCGTCTTGACGGCGGCGCTTACATCGCTATCTCCAAACTCGGTGAAGATGACTCCAAACACGGAATTCGCTTCGAACCAGCCGGCCAAATCTGTCTCGCGGATGGCTGCGCTCAACACAACTGCAATCTGCTCTAACAAAGCGTCCGTCTTTTTATTTTTTAAGCCACCGTCGATTAACATCAAGACCAGATGTTTGCGAGATCGTTCTGACCTTTTTCTTTCCCGCGCCAGCATCCGGCGGAAATGCTCTTCGGAAAGGAAGTTGCCGGGGTCTCCAGCACTGTTCCCATTCCCGTTAGACTTTTCAGCGGACTTGGACTTGGCCGCGGAAAAATGAGCCCCGAGCGGCTGCCTGTCTTGGAAGTCTTCTTCTGATTTCGTTTTCATCAATTTGTAAACCGAATTCTAGACCACTAGCTGAACTGCACGGTTTCGAGCGTGCGCCTTGTCTTCCGCAGATGGCTGCGCCGCGCTGTTCACCGGGGTCACCAATGCCGAGTCAATTTCCACTGCCACCGAACGCTGTAGTAGCGTCACCGAAAGAACCAGCCGGTGATGTCCTTTGAAATCCATCAGGATGCCTTCCAGACCGCGCAGCGGACCCGATTCAATTCTCACTTTGTCGCCCAGTTCCAGGAATGGGCATGGATGATTCGGAACGCCTGCCGCCATCAAAGTCTGAAGCGCGCTAATCTCAGACTCTTCGACAACCGCTGGGACTCGATTGAATCCAACTATCTGGATCACCCCAGGTGTTTTCAAAATTGGCAGCCGGTCGTGCTGATTAAATCGACAGAATAGATAGCCTGGAAAGAGCGGAGATTCCACTTCCTTGATTCGGTCAGACCAACGCTTTCTGCTTTTGTACAGCGGCAGGAACCATTCATATCCCTGGCCGTTTAGATAATCTGCAACACACGATTCGTGGCGCGATCTCACCTGCAAAGCAAACCACGGATATTTACCAGTCTGGCGGTTATCGGTTGTCGTCCCGGCATTCGCGTCGAGTTGTGGTTTTGTTATCATTCTAATAACTATCCAACTGTGCTACCGCCATTAGAGTCCCAATCGACTCTCCTGAAGTTGATCTAGGTTTGCACGACAGTTGCCACCAGCCAACCTAGTCTTGATTCCCTTAAATTGATGTTTCTAATACCTTTACAGAATCGCGAGCCGCTAAATTAGTTCCAAGACCCAGACCACCGTATAATTTCATGAACATTCCTATCCCATAGTTGCAATAATTTTCCGCCCTGCAAGTAAAACTTAACAAAGGACATATGCTACCTTCCCGAAATCAACATTTCCGATCGTACCAAAAACGGGCCTGTAACGAATCTGAACTTACGCCTGAATCGGCTTGACGTCTTCGTGACCGTAGGCCGTACCGTAGTCATGGTAATAGTAAGAACCGTAAGCGTGCGCCTTCTCCACGGCATTGAGCACTACTCCCACAACATTCCTACCCTGCAGTTCTTGACACGCTCGTTCAGCAGTCGACGTCTGCGTGGACGCGGCACGGAGAACCAAAATCACTCCATCCACGTGATCGGCCAGTAGGCTTGCATCCGCCACTGGAAGTAGCGGAGGGGAGTCCAATATTACCCAGTCAAAAACAGGCGTGACACGTTCTAACAAAGTCTTGAGTCTCCCGTTTAAAAGCAATTCGCTAGGATTGGACACTTCTTTCCCGCCGGGAACAAAACAGAGATTGCCTTCGGCTCCATGTTGGATCACAGCCATCTCATCGGCCTCTCCCATCAGGTACTCCGTCAGGCCTGGGGAGGGCGGCGCGCCAAGAGGAACGTGGAGGCGCGAACATCGCAGGTCCGCGTCAATAATCAGGCACCTGCGATCCGGCTGGCGAACGATCGCTTGCGCAAGGTTATTTGTTACAAACGTTTTTCCTTCAGCCGGCATTGAGCTAGCGATCAAAAGCGTCCGCAATTGCTGGCTTCCGCGTAATTGGTAAAGCCGCGATCGCAGAGTTCTAAACTGCTCCGCCGCGTGCAGGCTGAGAGCGGAATTGTGAAAAATGTTTACATTTAGATCTGGGTGCCAGTGCGGATGAGCGCAACGCTGGCACAAATCTTCAAAGCGCCTTAGAGTTCCTGAGTGTGCGGTGACAGCCGGAGCTTGCTTGAAAATATCCGGGACAGAATCGCCGTTGGTCGGCAACGCGCCGATATCCACCGCTGCGCTTTGAATCGGCGCAGCGGAGTCTGCAGATTGATTCACGGCCCGTTCTTGTTCGGCCTTTTTCAAGGCTTCGTGAATACGACTCATGGTTTCCTCTCGCGCGTTGTCACCGGCATGATATTCGCCTCGCGTAGGCGGTTGAGCAGTTCATCCAGGTTCTGAAGCAATACTTGTGCATCTACAGGCGGCTTGTTTCCATTTGAAATACCGACCGGTGCGATCGGCTCGATCTCATCCAATTGAAACTCGCGCGCTACTTCTTCCACCAGGTGCGCCGGAACAGGCCGCAAGTGGTCCACATATGCGTTGATCAAAGCGTGTTCGCAAAGCAGGTTCACAACGCGTGGGATCCCACGGGAATACAGGTGAACCGTCTGAATGGCTTCCTTTGAGAATATGGGATCGCCATTGGCTCCGGCGATGCGCAAACGCTCGGCAATGTACCCAAATGTTTCCTCCAGCGTAAGCGCGCCGGTGTGGCATCTCAACGTGATGCGCTGTCGAAGCTGGCGAAGTTGCGGCAATTTCAGTTTCTCTTCAAGTTCTGGCTGTCCAGTCAGCACAATCTGCAGAAGCTTTTCGGTGGAGGTTTCCAGGTTTGTAAGCAAACGGATTTCTTCCAGCACTTGCAATGACAAATTCTGGGCCTCGTCCACGATCAAAACTGCTGTTTCGCCGGCCCGGTATCGTTCCAGTAACCAGGCGTTAAGCTTCAGTAGGACTTGGCTCTTGTGACGCGTCTCACAAGGAATTTCAAAGTCAGCCATCATGAAATCGAAAAGCTGGCTGACATTGAGCTGGGAATTGAAAACAAAAGCTGTCGCCACACGCTGTCCATGCAGCCAGTCGAGCAGCCGGTTAAGCAGCGTCGTTTTTCCAGTCCCGACTTCGCCGGTCAGCAATATGAAGCCTTTACGGTTTTGTATGCCGTAGGTTAAACCTGCCAGCGCTTCCTGAATCTGTTTCGTCAGGAACAGATAGCGCGGGTCCGGGTTCACATTGAACGGGCTTTCGCGAAGCCCAAAAAATTTCTGGTACATTTGCTTTAGGCTCCCGCTCCCGCATGAAACGGAGAATCGCCAGCTTTCCCAGCTGCACCGTGCTTCGATTTCCTGGCCATCAGTGATTCAACGGCAGGAACCATCGCCAGTACCGGCAGGCGCAGCGCAGTCTCAACATCCCTTTCAGTTCTGAATGAGCTGTCCCGGGATTCCAAGAAAAATGCTATTGCCATTCCCAGAGCTAAACCTCCCGCCAATCCTCCGAGTGCGAACATTGGGCGGTTCGGAAACGACGGCTTGTCCGGCAGATTGGCGGGATCCAATATCGAGAAATTTTCGCCTTCCTGATGCCGTTCCAGATCCGCTGCCATCGCCGATTGATCTCGCTTCTTCAGCAAATCGTTGTAGAAATCGAGTGCAGTCTGATAATCGCGTGTCAATTCTTTGTATTGCTGTTCGACTGCTGGACTCGATTGCACTCGATCTTGATAGAGCTTAATGGCCTGTTGGATCTTCGCTTGTTCCTTGGTTTTTTCGGCAATCACTTGATCCGTCGTGTGGACTTGTGCACGCAATTGCGCGATTTGGGCCGGTTCCGCTGTTTTGGATGACTTGCCTGTGCCAGCGGCTTTAGGATTATCTTCGCTGTCCGCTATCTTTTTTTGCAGCGCGGCAATTTCACTCTTCGTTTTGACCACATCCGGATAGTCATCCGTGTAACGAGCCTGCAAATTTGCGAGCTGTGTTTGTAGAGCCGCGAGTTGCGCATCCATTGTTTCCGGATTTGAGCCGGTCTGCGCCGCTTGCCATGCAGCAACTTGCTGAGCCAACATTGACTCTGCAAAACTCTTATCTTGCTGCGCGCGCGCTAGAGCCTGGGTCGCGGCATCAAGCTGCGAGGTTAGGCCCATCAGAAGATTCAAATTCCCTTGCTCTTCATCCGGGAGCGAGCCGATATAGCGGCTCTTAAACTCGGCTAGCCTGGCGTCCTGGGAATCCAGTTTTGCCTTAGCGTCCACAAGCTGTTGCGCTAGAAATTGAGTGGTATCTTCGGATCGCTGTTGCCGAAGTCGAATATTTTCTTCAATAAACATCGAAGTTACGGTCGCACAAACTTCCTGCGCCGTTTTCGGATTGTCCAATGTCACGATAATGTGGAATCCTGGCAGCTCCTGCGATTGGGTCTCCGCCATGGGCTGCACCGGAGTCACTTGGATACTTTTCTGCAAACGAGCGACTAACTCTTCCACCGGAACGCGGTTCATGTCGCCCGAATACAAGCCAAGCTTATGGATAATGGGCTCAAGCCTGGTCCTGCTCAAGATTTCTTCCTGCATGCTCGCAAGACGCTCATTAATCTCGGTTGTAATCACCGGCTTCACAAAATCAGTCGGCACTGTTGGCTGCTCGATGATCACCAGCGTTTGCGACGTGTAACGATTGGGAAGCAGTCGCGACACCCCGTACGCCAGAGGCGCTCCGACGACTGCGAGCACCGTGATTAGAACCCATCGGCGCCGCAAGATTGCGGTGTAGTCGGTGAACGTTAGTTCTCGTTGAATCATGTCATCCTCTTCGCGAGAAAATTTTCCCGCTTAAAACGCTCTGGGTCGCCCACGCCAAGCCAAACCCACGGTAATCAGATTACGGGAGTAAGAACCCCCGCAATTGGTTCCCTCGCAAAACGGAGAGTTCGAGTTTTGATATTGAAACTGATATCCAAAAACTAACTGGAAAGTCCGTCCGATGGGATGAGTCAAATACCCGCCGGCGTTCCAGTAGTCAAACGTCCCATTCAAAATAGGGAGATTAGCGATCGCCACTGGTAATCCCTTGTTCCGCGCATACCCAACTTCGAAGTTTCCCGTAAGAGTCCTGGATATTTGCCGCGTTACAGCACCCAACACCGTGTCGCCGATCGCCCCTGCGAGAACACCCGATCCGTTGGTCACTCCATGCGAGTATGTTGCAAAAAATGCGGTTCGCTCGAGCTTGTAACTTAGTGTCGTGTTTAGAGACCACAGAAGTTCGTTCGTGGAACCGCAAGTTGGGACGTTAATCCCTGTAGCTCCGCACGAGAGTCCAGTTGCGAACATGACGTATTGTGGTCCCGCCGCAATTTGAAATGCTAGACGCCCCGTCACTCGCCTCCCGTAAGACAGAAGAACGGTATTGGTATCAATCGACTGCGTGAAATTGCTGTAGCGGATTCCGTCGTAGACGTATGAAATGCCGATAGTATCGGCCTTGCTTATTTGACGGTTATAACCAGCCTGGGCGTAAAAGTTTGTGCTGTTTAGTAAATCTTGATCGAAAAAATACAGCTCCGAATATCCGCCCGAAAATGTTAGGGAGGATAGGCGCGAAAGTTTCACATCAGCTTCTATCGCTGACGCATTGGTGAGCCGTTGTCCAAATTCGTTCAAGATTGTTTGATCGGCGCCAAACGGCAGACCGATCGGAACCCCAATCGTCGTCGGAATTCCTCCAAAACCAATACTTCCGAAAGCAATCTCTGGTGTGTACCTAAGCTCGTCGATTAGCGTAAGCGTCCAACGGCGGAACGTAAATTGTGCATCCAAGTTCGCGTCCTGGATGATTCCGTTGCCCGTGCCGCCACCAGTGGAAAAAACCCCGCCACCCAAGTAATCGAAGGTCAATTCCGAATTACCGGAGTAGCGCTGCACGTCAACACCGCCAATCACCGTGGACCACGCTGTCCACCCTCCCAAATTGCCTTCGGGCGGTTCAGAATCCCCAACCACATCTACTTCACCATGCGGTTGCCAGTAACTGTGTCTATCCAGCGGCACTCCAAGCGATAAATCCTGAATTCCAGTTAGCGGCCGGTTGTCCGGACCCAATTCCGTCGGCCCGCTGATGCTATCCCCGTTATCTGCTTGCGAAGCCAGCGGAGACTTATAAGCCGGAATGGGCTGCTCAGCTCCTTGCTGTTGCTCCGGTTGCTGTGGTTGTTGGGTCTGATCCGGCGCCGGCTGTTGTTGAGCTTGAGCAGCGCACATACTGATCGCCAGAGCAAAAATCATCGCGGCGATTTGATACAAACTACGCATTCATCCCCCTAAGGAACCACTATTGTGTCGCCGGCTTTTAACAAAATGTCCTGCTCCGAATGTTTTCCACCCACCACATCCTTGTAATTGAAGGGATATTTGACCTGTTTTCCGTTTTCAAGCCGGAGAACGTAAATTCCTTTCATCTTCGCAAACTGCGTAAATCCACCCGCGCTGGAAAGGCCGCGCAACACTGTGGTTCCAGGCAACAGCGGAAAAGCGCCTGGCCGTGTCACTTCACCCAGAACATAGATGCGCTGGCTGTTTATCGCCGTGACGATCACGGTGACTTGCGGATTCGTCACGTATTTTTTTAAGCTCGCTGTTATTTGGTTTCCCAATTGCGCCGGAGTCATTCCGGCTGCCTGCACATCATTTAGCAATGGCAGCGAAATCTTTCCGTCCGGACGCACCGGAACCGTGCGAGAAATATCGGGCTCCTTCCAAACGTTCACATCGATCACATCCTGTGGTCCAATTACGTAGTTCGGATCCGACGTGGCACCGTGTTGAGCCGCTCCCGACGCCGGAGCGGATTGCGAATCAGGCTGCGAAGTCTGTGTCGATCCTTCCTGCTGAGCCAATGTTGGTATTGAAACCAAAAACGAAACGATCGCTAATGCATACAGCCGTTTAATCATTTTTTCTCCTGCTTCCGTCATTCAGTCTGCGACTCTGGCATCCCAATCTGCTTCAGTTTATAGAGCAAAGATTTGTAGCTGATTTGCAGTTCTTGCGCGGCTCGCTTGCGGTTCCAGCGCGTACGCGCCAGCGCCTCTAGAATCATTCCACGCTCCGCCTGGCGAGAAGCGGCTCGGGCGGCAGCCTTCAGCGAATAACTGCGCGTCTCGGCAGGCTCGGCCGGTACCTCAACTGCTGCCGTACTAACTTCCGGCAGAGCCAGGTTTTCGTCTCCGAGCGCGACAATCTTTTTAACCACGTTTGCCAACTGGCGTATGTTTCCGGGCCAGGAATAATCCAAAAACCTTCGTATTGTGCGCGGACTCAGGGTTGGGCGCGCCCGATTGAATTCTGCGGCGTATTTCGTCAAAAAAGACTCCACCAGCAACGGGATATCGTCTTTACGGTCTCGCAGCGGCGGAAGTCGCAAGCAAGCGCCGCTAATACGGTAATAAAGCTCGCTTCGAAAACGTCCTATCCGCATTTCTTCATCAAGATTCCGGCTGGTCGTTGAAATTACGCGCGCTCCCAGCAATCCGCGCCTAGGTCTGGCATCACCATCCGGCAATGCGTAAAGAAGACTGCGCTGGCAGCTCGCGTCAAGTTCACTGATTTCATCGAAGAAAACTGTTCCCGGGCATCCCTCGGATCCCGGACTCGAAGCGTCGCCATTACTATCCAACCCAAGTTCACTCCCAAAGTTTGGTAGGCTGATTGACGCGCAAGCAATTTTCACCAGCGGCGCTTCGCAATTCGCGGAGAGTTGGTGAATTCTCTGCGCGAACATTTCCTTGCCTGTTCCGCTCTCACCTACGAGCAAAACCGGAATGTTGGTTAGCGCGATTTCCGCCACCACACTCTCAAGTGTTTGCATGGCGGCAGATATACTGCCGACAAACCCCGACTCCCCTCTTACCTGAACGACATCGATCTGACGGCTTGCCATAGCTCTTGTTCTCTCATCCTCAGTGACCGGTGTCCGCCTGTACATAGGACTACCGTTCATTAAGCAGGTGAATGCACGGATACTGCCAAGCCTCGAGGCGTCGCGATGCACCCTGAGTTGCACCTAAACACATTCTTATCTTATGTTTAGGAGCAATCCGCAGCTACGGGTCGGACGGAATTGCTGACATGGAAATCCTTGCAAACTTCCATGTTTGGGTAAAATGCTTCCGCTTAGTGCCCACCTAGAAAGATTTCCTATACGCACACAAGGTTACATAAATCTCAGGTGAATTCTTCTCCTGAGATAATAAACCATGTGCTATCTGTAGTATACGAGAGGGTTACTGCGGAGTCGTCAGCTTGCAACACTTTTATGGATTGCAGCAAACTCGAAGGATAGAATCTCCGTGGTTGCACGCTGAGTAACTTAAAGCGCTCCTGCGAAGGCCAACGGCTAAGATGAAGCTCGCCAGACCTGTATACCTATTTGCGTCCACCGTGCTGGCTCTATCCGTCGGCTGCTCTCGCGATCCGCAGACGCGAAAGAAGGCATACCTCGAAAAGGGCGAGTCCTATTTCGAGAAAGGCAAGTACAACGCCGCGATTATCGAATACGAAAACGCCATTCAGATCGATCCGGACTTCGCCGCTGCCCACTATGAGATGGCGCGCTCCTTTGTAAAACAGGGTGATTGGACCCATGCTTTCCAGGAGCTCCAGCGCACGGTTCAACTCGATCCAATGAATTTCAAAGCCCAGCTCGACCTCGCAGATTTCTATCTTGCCGGCCGTAAATATCAAGAAGCGCACGATCATGCCGCATTGGTTTTTCAGAGCGATCCAAAAAACGCGCAAGCCCAGGTGATTCTTTCCGACGCGGACGCCGCGTTGGGCGATTCCAAAAAAGCGCTGAGCGAAGCGCAGCAAGCGATACAGATGGATCCGAACCGCTCTCCGTCTTATCTCAATCTCGCTTTGATGTATGAAAGATCGAACGACTCGCAGGCCGCGGAGCAAAACTACCTGAAAGCTGTTTCGCTGGATCCCAAATCCATGCCCGCAGTGATTGCCTTGGGAACTTTTTATCAGCGGCAAAAGCGTTGGTCGGATGCCGAAAAAGAATTTCAAGCGGCTATCGCTATGGATCCCCAGAATCCGTCTCCACGTGTGGCCTTGGCAAATCTTTATCTCGGACAAGGAAACAAGTCCGCCGCAGAACAAAGCATGCAGCAAGCCAAGAGCGCACTAAAAGATAATCCGGCAGGTTATCGATTGCTCGGCGACTTTTACCTAAGCCAGAGAGAACTTGAGAAAGCAACGAACGAGTTCAGTACGCTTTATTCCCAGCATCCCAAAGATAAGGCGATTGCCGAAACTTACGTTCAACTCTTGCTGCAGCAGAATCGCCTGGATGAAGCAGCCAAAGTGAACGACGCCACTCTGAAAAATTTCCCCTCGGATCCCGCTGCCATGATCCTGCAGGGCGCCATTTTGAATTGGCAGCAGAAACAGCCCGACGCTGTTCACGTTCTTGAACAAGCCGTAAAAAGCGCGCCGGATAATGCCGTTGGCCATTTCCAACTCGGACTTGCTTACGCAGGCACCAAGAACTTCGGACAAGCTGAAGCTCAGTGGCGAGAGGCTGTGCGACTGCAACCCACAATGATCGACGCCCATCGCGCTCTTGCTAGTTTGGCGCTGCCTAAACACGACGCGAAACTGCTGGCGGAAAGCGGTGCAGCTCTGAAGTCCATCGAGCCGGGAGCTGTCGATGGCTATATTTACGAAGCGCAAGCTGCATTCTGGCAGGGCAATCAGGCTAACGCCGAAGCCGATCTGAAAAAGGCCATAGAAGTAGCTCCGCAGAGCCCCGCTGGCTACGTGCAAATGGGAAATCTCCGCCTGGGCCAGAAAAAGTCAGACGAAGCCGAAAAATATTTCGCTCAAGCGCTAAAGCTCGACCCTTCATCGTCCGATGCGCTCACCGGGCTCGTGAACATTGCTATTGAACGAAAAGACCCGGCGAAAGCGCTGCGCCTGGTGCAGGCTCAGATCGCGCTGGTACCCAACAGCAGCAACTTTCATTTTTTGTTGGGACAAATTGAGCTTCGCAACCAGGATCAAACGAAAGCGGAAGCTGCACTCCAGAAGTCTGTTGACCTTGATAAAAATAATATAGCGGCTGGTCTACTGCTTGGTAGCATCCAAGTTGCCCGCGGCTCCGTGGATCAGGCGATTACAACCTATCAGAACGTTATCAAGAACAACCCTGGCGACCCTCGCCTTTACGCCGGCCTAGGCGGTGCGTACGAAGCGCACCAGGATTGGCAACAGGCCCAGGATGCTTACAAAAAGGCTCTTGAAATCCAACCGGATTATTCTCTTGCCGCAAATAATCTCGCATACGTAATGCTCGAGCATGGCGGCAACGTCAACGTTGCACTTTCGCTCGCGCAAACCGCGCGCAAAGGTTTGCCCAACGAAGCTTTCTCTGCCGACACTCTGGGCTGGGCTTATTACAAACAAGGTGTCTATAGCGCAGCGATCGAAACGTTACAGGAAGCGGTCACTGAAAATCCGATTAATCCGACGTATCACTATCACCTCGGCTTGGCCTACCAGAAATCAAATAATGTTCCGATGGCGAAGAAAGAATTCGCGGCTGCACTGAAACTCAATCCTAAGTCTGATCAAGCTGATGAAATAAAAAAACTTTTGGCGGGGTCGTAGCTGCAGAAAGATTAAGGTTTACAGACCTTGAGTCGGTTCCTCAGTCAGAGTTCCGAACTCCCCAAACTCCTCAGACCTTCAACTTCGTCGATCGTCCTTCGAGTGAATCGGCGGCGAACCCACATGTCAATGCGTAAATTAAATAGGAAACGAGCCAATCTTGATTCCCTTCTCACAACCCGTTCAGATTGAGATATTGATGGAACTATTTTAGCTATGGAATGTGATAGCTTTTCTTTCACGCTTTGTCAAAATATATAATTGTGAAAAGCGGCTCTGCGCGCAGGCTCTGAAGACCAGTTAATCTCTAAGGATGCAGTCCGTAAACGTCCAACTGGGTTTGTGTACCGATATACACTTTCCCGTTCGCGATGGTCGGAGTCGCGAATTTGGTAGCGTTTCCTGCGGTATCGGTCCCGGTCTCGCTACTGTTCCACAGCATGGTGAGAGTTCCTGCTTGGTAAGCGTATAGCACTGTAGGACCAAGCGAGGCCCCTGCGTTGCCATACGTAGAGGTATCCGTCGCCCATATAATTCCGTTTGAGCTTCCGTCTGCCGACACTGCCGGACTGCAGCCAGGAAAATTAAATTCATGCCCGGACATTTCGTTAGGCGAAGTAGCCAACAATCCGTTGCTCAAGGGAAACGCCTTGAGGTTGTCTCCTGAGCCGCAGAAATAGACCGTACTATTGAAGTAGGCAGGCGCGCCAAAGAGCCAGTTCTGAGCAATGCTTTCTTGAATTTCCTGCGTAATCTGTGTGTCTGAGCCACAGCCTTGGCAATAATGCAAGTTACCGGCAGTCATCTGATCCCGGTCGACCAGGTGGATTGTCCCCGCCTTCCCAGCTTGTACCAGTTCATGCGTTACGCTTCCCGGTTGGTCTGGGAGCAGTATTACGCCTCCAGATCCAACATCTTGATCCCCTCCATCGAGTAAGCTTTGATCGTACGGGGTGAAGTAATCCAGCAGAGACAGTGTAGGATTGCCCAGATTGAACACCTTCATAATTGTATCGCCCAATTCTTGTGCTGGTACATTCACCGTGTCGAAATCACCATTCCCGGAAGCAATAAAAATGTTTCCATTTGAATCCGCCGCTACTCCCGTGCCGCCCATCCAGAAGCCACCTAGGTCGCTTGTCTGAGTGCCGTTAGGAGTTGTGATCAAAAGTGATGTTTGCGTAAACGTCGCGGCATCATACGCAAGCAGCCAGCCGTGATATGGCGTGACGTCACAATGCGACGCATATCCAATATAAATCGCCCCATTCAACCATAGTAAGCCCACGCGATTTAAATGATGGAGCCCGTCCAAACTAACTGTGGTTCCACCGTCCCCGTTCCCGGCAACCGTTGCTGTGATTTCAACTGGCCCGGGCGACTTCTCCGCGCCGGTCGTGATATCGATTGCATGCAAACGGTGAATATAATTTCCGTTCTCCTTCGACTTGACTTCCACATACATCGTCCCACTGCTGGGATCAACTACCGGGGTGCTCGTAATCCCGACTTGCGGAACTAAGTCGGTACAGGTGGAATCGAGATCTTGCTGAATGTTCACGGTTGTTGCGCCGGACGCCGCACCGTGAGCCGTATCGATCAAGCTCGCATGCCACAGCAATCCGCCATTCGTTCCGGTATTGCTGTCTGCGTCAAACGCGTAAACGCTGTCGCCTTCCGTCGCCACATAAATCACATTGTGCGTGCCTCCTGCGATCGTCACGTTCGGCACATACAATGGCTGCGCATAAATGTATCCATCCACCGCTTGCGAAAACAACTTTCCAAAACTCGCAGTGTTCACATTCGACGGAGTCAGAATGCTCTCGCTCAAGTTCAGCCCGGTTCGTGAGATGTCATTGTGCTGCGTAAACACACCCGCAAATCCAATGCTGTTGCTCGTGTGATTCGTCACACTCAAAATCGACACGCCTTTCGTCGATCCCACCACGGCTTGTATCGAGGTAAAGCCCGCGTTCACTCCACTTCCTAGCGTTGCGCTGGTCGCCACCCCCGCCGCATTTACCGATGCCACGCCAGAGTTCGAAGACGTCCACGTCGCGCTCGTCGTTAGGTTTTGCGTGGTCCCATCGCTGTAATGGCCGGTAGCAGTAAAAGCCTGCGTCACGCCGTTATCGGCAATCGAAGGATTCTGCGGGCTCACCACGATTACCTGGAGTGAAACCGCACTCACCGTCAGCGTTGTCGAGCCTTGGACAGATCCCAACATCGCCTGAATCGTGGTACTCCCGTTCCCGGCTGCGGTAGCCAGACCATTTGTCCCGGCCGCATTGCTGATCGTTGCAATGTTCATTTGGCTGGAACTCCACGTGACCGTGGTAGTCAGATTTTGCGTGCTGTTGTCTGAATACGTGCCGGTAGCCGTGAATTGTTCCGTGCCTGTTGTCCCGATGGTTGGGTTCGCCGGCGTCACTGCAATCGAGACCAGCGTTGGCGCAGTTACTGTCAAAGTCGCCGACCCACTGATCGCTCCAGACACCGCCTTAATGCTGCTCGTCCCAACGCCCACCGCGGTAGCCATTCCACCGGAGGTAATCGTCGCCACACTCGTCGTCAGTGAACTCCAAGTGACCGTGCTCGTAATGTTCTGCGTGGAGCCATCCGAATAGGTGCCGGTTGCGGTAAATTGCTCGGAAGTTCCTTTCGTAATCGAATAACTCGTCGCTGTGACAGCAATCGAAACGAGCGTTGCCGGAGTCACTGCCAAGGTTGACGACCCGCTGACCGCCCCGGAGACCGCTTTAATACTGCTCGTGCCGGTTCCTACCCCAGTAACCATCCCACCGGAAGTAATGGTCGCAACGCTCGTAGTCTGCGAACTCCAAATCACCGAGCTGGTGATATTTTGTGTGGAACCATCCGAGAACGTGCCGGTCGCAGCGAATTGCTCGGAAGTTCCTTTCGAAATCGACAAACTCGTCGCTGTGACAGCAATTGAAACGAGTGTTGCCGGAGTTACCGTCAAAGTCGCCGACCCGCTGACCGCCCCAGACACCGCCTGAATACTGCTCGTCCCAGTGCCCACCGCGGTAACTATCCCGCCCGCAGTAATCGTCGCCACGCTCGTTGTCAGTGAACTCCAGGTCACCGAGCCGGTAATGTTCTGCTTGGAACTATCCGAATAAGTGCCAGTCGCGGTGAACTGCTCGGAAGCGCCTTTCGCGATCGACGAACTCGGCGCCGTCACCGCAATCGAAACCAGTGTCGCCGAAGTCACCGTCAGAGTCGCCGACCCACTAATAGCTCCCGAAACCGCCTGAATCTTGCTGGTTCCAGTCGCCACTGCTGTGGCTAATCCTCCCGCCGTGATAGTGACCATCCCGGTATTCTGCGAACTCCAAGTCACCGAGCTAGTCAGGTTTTGCGTCGAGTTATCCGAATACGCTCCAGTCGCCGTAAACTGTTCGGAAGTCCCCTTCGCGATAGAAAGGTTGGTCGCCGTCACCGCAATCGAAACCAAAGTTGCCGAAGTCACCGTCAGAGCTGCCGATCCGCTAACATTTCCCGAAGTAGCTTGAATCTTGGTCGTACCGGGCGCCAACCCCATCGCCAACCCGCCTGCAGTAATCATGGCTACGTTCATGGTCTGCGAAGTCCATGTCACCGAGTTCGTCAGGTTCTGCGTCGAATTGTCAGAGAATGTTCCCGTCGCCGTAAACTGCGCAGTCGTCCCTTTCGCAATCGAAAGATTCGAAGCTGTCACGGCAATAGATACCAACGTCGAGGAAGTCACCGTGAGTGTCGCCGACCCCACCACCGTTCCGGAAACAGCCTGAATCGTGCTCGTACCCGCGCCCGCTGCCGTCACCGACCCACCCGCAGTAACTGTCGCCACGCCCGTATTCTGCGAACTCCAAGTTACCGAGCTCGTCAAGTTTTGCGTAGTTTGATCGGAATAAGTGCCCATCGCTGTAAATTGTTCGGAAGTCCCCTTCGCCATCGACAGACTAGGCGCCGTTACCGCGATCGAAACCAAGGTAGGATGATGGTTCGAAGATGGTGAGAATGAGCAGCTCGACATCAACACAATAGCGCACAGCAATCCGACAACGGTATTCCCTCTCAGAGTCCAGTGTTGCGAACCCACCATCTTGCATTCCCCTTAAAAGAAGTATGCTTCAGATATTGCGGCCGCATCTTGGATATTCACACACTGCGGCGTTACGCGGAGGGACGATCCGAGGAGCCAATTATAACAACTTCCCTGTTAGCAGCCAACCTTACACTGGAAGGATGGCCGTATGGGCACTCCACCAGCCGCGATTTGCGCCAACACATAGGATGTAGCGGGAAATGTGGCAGGCAAAAGATTATGATCATAAACTGATCCGCGAAGATCAGTTTGTAGCCCGGTCGTTCGTTTTCAGCTGAGAGTGTTCGCCTCGAAATAGCTTCTTCGATATCTTCAGTACAAATCCAAGCGGCCGCCAGATCGTCTCGCGCACCACAGCAATCTTTCTAATCGGCTCGGTAACGCGCCATCTGCAACTGGTCCCGGCCGCGATGAAGGCGATGTCGCCTGCGCCGAAGCGATGCTCCTCGTTCTTGTCGTCTATCATGAACGCTTCACCGGATATAAAAAATACAGTTTCGTCCTTCGCGTAATGCCATTTAAACGATCCGATCGAGCACTCCCACACCACGACGCTCGAAGTCCAATCGCGGCTCGTCAGCAATTTCGTCACACGAGCCTCAGGTTTTCCCTCCAGTATCCACTCGGTCGGAATTGGTTCGGGTTGGAGTTCCAGAGCCACAGGGTCAATTCTCGTGATCGATTCATCAACAATGTGCATGGTCACCTTGCTGCTCGATATCGTAGCCCTTTCCATATCCGCCGTCTCACTAAAACCCGTTTCAGAAGTAGAAGTTTCGGCGGGTTCCAACACCTCAGTAGAAAGCCTCGACTGTTTCCTGTCTGGTGTATCAAATCGAGAACGGGACATCTCCAGCCTCCATGCCGCCGGTGCGGAACTTAAAACCGGCGTTATTAACCTAAGCATAGCCAGAGAATCGGACGACATTGCCATTCCCTTTCTGCACTGAACTCAACTAGTAATAGGGATGCTCGGGGGCGAACAGAAGTCACTGGGGTAATTTTAAAACGGAGCTGCGAAGGACATATATAATTGCGTACTAGATAAACGCATAGCCCAGAGATGGCTCCTTGTGTTACAAGAGCAACCAGAGACGCAAGCGGTCTGGTCGCGTTCCACACCTTAACTGAAGTTGATCGATTATTTATCTTGAAAGTCATTGCGTCCCGTGAGTTTTTGTGCAATCCAAACCAACAGGCTGCGGTCAAAGCCATTCATCTTCGACAAAAGCGCTGCGAACGCTCTCATTTCCCTACGTTCTTTTTTCGTCGTTCCAAAACATGGTTCGGCCTTCAGAAATCGGATCGGATTCCTTGCGGGCTCGTCTCCGTCGTAGAAAAGCCGATACAATGGAATTTCAAGTACTTCGCAATATCTCTCGAGAGTGTCAACGGTCGGAGCGGTGAGATCGTTTTCGACCCGCGATGTGTAGGATCGTTTTAAGCCAGTACGTGCTTCTACATCAGCTTGGGTAAGTTTTTTTGCGACGCGGAGTTTCCGAAGTTTGCGTCCAAATTTCATGCGAAATGAAATCCTAACACACGATGAGATATCCCGAAGGCATGTAGCCTCGCCCTACAAGAATTCTTTTGGTCCTTTGGGGTTCGCACGAACTAATGACGTGAACTTTAGAGCTGAATGACGCGAGACTCGAGGTTCGCTAGCTCCGCATATGCGGAGCGCGGACATTCCTATGTAAGCGCGCGTGGCAGTTGGCACACAAAGTGATGAGATTCTCTATGCAATCAACCCCCAGTCGGCTTCGCCAGTTCAAATGATGAATCTGTAACTGGTCGCTGGCACCGCAATTCTGGCAACGCCACCCGTCCCGTGCGAGAACCTGTTTAGTTAATTTAACGTATGCCTCCGGGTCCAATCGCAAACGTGTTCGTTTTTGCTTCAGTTCTGTCATGACATTTCTTTAACTTGCTGGAGGAATTCCAATCGGTGCGAATCGGGCATTGATTCAAATAACGTGCGGAGAGACATAAGTAAACTCTCAGGATTTGCGTCTTGTAAATGGGCGCCCGCCAAAAAATCAGCGCATATCATTTCCAAACAATATCCGCGGGATTTGTCAGATCCGAGCATTAGGGCCGCAGTCTCCAGTGCTTGCTCGAGGACTGGTAGCTGACTTTTATAGAGCTTGAAGTAAATGATTTCCCAAGCTTCTGTTTCTCGGCCGGTAAGATGGCGTTCAACTTCTCGCTTGAAAGCTTCTTTAGGTAGTTCCTTGGCTTTGTGCACCCAGGGTGCACAATCAAACTCATTTCCTTCGCGGCGCGCCACCTTGACCAACTCTCGGGCCTTGGTCCAGCCCACTTCACGCAGCTGCTGTTTCGGAATTTTAGTCAAATGCTCGTGAATCGCCATGAGGTAATAAGCCTTTCGGCGTGAATCCGGGAAACGCTTCTCTAAGAATTCATCAAATGATTTTAGATACTCTAAACGCCAGTACTGTCCGGCTCGCACTTCGCATAAGTATTGGCCCAGCTCGACGAAACGCTCGTCGCACTCCCGGTCTTTGGTCTGCTCCCAG
>Ga0182015_10000333_pt1 | contig 67396 bp, 49 predicted proteins | sample 712P3MmetaG_FD_120478 | JGI IMG/M metagenome (GOLD analysis project Ga0182015, IMG submission 120478) | Permafrost microbial communities from Stordalen Mire, Sweden - 712P3M metaG | ecosystem: Environmental > Terrestrial > Soil > Wetlands > Permafrost | place: Sweden: Stordalen | collected...
CACCAAGTTCAAGGCTGAAGCCTACGTGCTGACCAAGGAAGAAGGCGGGCGTCACACTCCGTTTTTCTCCGGCTACCGTCCACAGTTTTATTTCCGCACCACGGACGTTACGGGCGACATGAAATTGCCTGAAGGCGTCGAGATGGTGATGCCTGGCGACAACGTGAGCTGCGAAGTTACGCTAATCACTCCGGTAGCGCTCGAAAAGGGCTTGCGCTTCGCCATTCGCGAAGGCGGCCACACCGTCGGCGCCGGCGCGGTAACCGAAGTCATCGAGTAGTTGTGCGATTTTAACAAAGCATGTTCCGTTTTTCTGAAAGGGTTTTAAAAAATCATGCGCGAAATCATTACATTGCAGTGTGGGGATTGTAAAAACCGCAACTACACCACGACGAAGAACAAAAAGAAGCATTCCGAGCGGTTGGAGACCAAGAAGTTTTGCAACACCTGCCGGAAGCAGACGGCGCACAAGGAAGTGAAGTAAAGCAAATGCAGCAGGTTCGACCCGCGAAGGTGCGGCGGGGCGAGCGGTTTTGGTTTTAGGGGAGTCGTCCAACGGCTAGGACTCCGGTCTCCAAAACCGGGTATGGGGGTTCGAGTCCCTCCTCCCCTGCCAGAGGTTGGGTGCGGCAACCGGGCAGTCGCCGGAGCCGGGAAGATGACGAGGAAGCATGGCAACACAGACGGTCAAGAATGACGAGCCGGTGAAGAAGGTGAAGAACGAAGAGCCGGCCAAGAACGCCTTGGCGGAGACGGCCGCGGGTGTGGGGACGCGCGTTTCGGGCACGGTCACCGATACGCGGGATTTTCTGCACGATGTGCGCGTGGAAATGAAGCAGGTCACGTGGCCTTCTAAGGATGACGTGATTTCGACGACCTGGGTGGTGATTGCCACCGTCGCGTTTTTTGGATTTTTTCTGTGGCTGGTCGATCTGGGCGTGCAGCGCGGCGTACAGGTTATTTTCAAAAAGTTTGGTGTGTAAGGGGATCGCGACTTCATGAGCATGCAGTGGTACATCATTCACACCTATTCGGGCTTTGAGAAGAAGGTAAAAGAGAGCCTGGAGAGCCGTGTGGAAGCGTTCACGCTCCAGGACAAAATCGGGCGCGTGCTGATTCCCATGGAAGAAGTGGTGGAAGTGCGCAGCGGCAAGAAAGTGGTGTCGCAGCGCATGTCGTATCCGGGCTATGTGCTGGTGGAGATGGATCTCGACGAAAACACCTGGCACATCGTGCGCTCTACTCCGCGCGTGACCGGCTTTGTGGGTTCGGCGACCGCGCCATCACCGCTGACGGAAGCGGAAGTGGACGGCATCATCAATCGCGTGCATACGCCGCAGGATCGTCCGAAGCCGAAAGTGGTTTTCGAGCGCAACGAGCAAGTTCGCATCGTGGATGGACCGTTCGCGAATTTCAACGGCTCGGTGGAAGAGATCGACAACGATCATAGCCGGCTGAAAGTTTCGGTAACGATTTTTGGACGTTCGACGCCGGTGGAACTGGATTTTGCAAGTGTCGAGAAGCTTGGGTAAGACCTTGGGCAAGACGACGATGCTTGGGTAAGACCAAAAAAGTTTAGAGGGATTGGAAGATGCCGCCAAAGAAAATACAAACGACGATTAAATTGCAGTTGCCCGCGGGCAAAGCGACTCCGGCGCCTCCGGTGGGAACCGCGCTCGGTCCCCATGGCTTGAACATTATGGATTTCTGCAAACAGTTCAATGCCAAAACCGCGAAAGAACCGGACGGCATGATTTTCCCGGTGCTGGTCACGGTGTATACCGACCGCACGTTTACTTTCATTTTGAAGACGCCGCCTGCTTCGATCTTGCTGTTGCGCGCCGCGGGCATCGTCAAAGGTTCTGCTGAGCCGAACCGCAACAAGGTCGGAAAAGTTACCAAGAAACAGGTTCAGGAAATTGCGCAGCTAAAGCTTGTCGATCTCAACACCACCAATCTGGACGCCGCGATGCGCACGGTTATGGGCACCGCGAAAAATATGGGTCTGGAAGTCGTGGAAGCCTAGGAGTTCAGGCGCTAAGAGATCGTGGGAAGCGGGTAGCAACATGGCAAAGAAGTCTGGCAAACACGTAGAAAACGCGCGCAAGAAGGTGGAAGCGCGTCCGTACAAACTGGCGGAAGCGTCGGAGCTGATCAAGAAGACGCATCACACCAAGTTTAACGAGACGGTGGAGCTGGCGATTAATTTGGGAGTCGATCCCAAGCATTCTGACCAGGTAGTACGCGGCACTGTGGTGCTGCCCAATGGACTTGGCAAAGCAGTTCGCGTGCTGGTGATCGCAGGTGGCGACAAAGTTCGCGAAGCGCAAGATGCGGGAGCGGATTTCGTCGGTGGCGACGAGATGGTGCAGAAAATCATGGAAGGCTGGACGGATTACGACGCGGTAATCGCCACGCCGGACATGATGCGCTCTGCCGGAAAACTCGGTAAGGTGCTTGGTCCTCGCGGACTGATGCCGAATCCGAAGACCGGAACGGTAACGATGGACGTCGCCAAAGCCATCAAGGAAACCAAAGCCGGCAAAGTGGAGTTCCGCGTGGATAAAGCGGGAATCGTGCACTGCGCCATCGGCAAAATTCAATTTGACGCTCCGAAGATTGCGGAAAACGCGCACGTGGTAATCGTGGCGGTGGTGAAAGCCAAGCCCGCGGCAGCCAAAGGCACGTACGTGAAGAAAATCACGCTGACTTCGACCATGGGTCCGGCGATTACCGTCGACCTGGCGGAAGCAGAAGTGCTGGCAGCATAAGCGCAGCGAGAAAATTCAGCGGAGCCAATAAGATGAAGAAACGCAGCGAAAAACAAGCGGATTTGGACACACTGAAAACCGAGCTGGCGAAGGTCTCGACTTTGATTTTGACGACCTTTCAAGGCATCACCGTGGACAACGACACGAAGCTGCGCCGCGCCGTGCAAGCGGCTGGTGGCAAGTACAAGGTCGTCAAGAACACGCTGGCGGAACGCGCTGGCGCGGGTACACCCGCTGAAGGCGTGCTGAAAGATTTGAAAGGCACGAATTCGATCGCCTTTACCTACAACGATCCCGTCGCTTTGGCAAAGGCTCTGACGAAAATTGCGAAAGACGTTCCGGCGTTTCAGTTCAAGGCCGGCGTCGTTGAAGGCCGGGTCATCTCGATTGCCGAGATTCAAAGCCTGGCGAATCTGCCGTCGAAGGAAGAATTGATCAGCAAGGTGATGTTCCTGCTGAACGCCCCGGCGCAGCGTGTGGCCATGACGCTCAATGCGTTGCCGCGCAATCTGGCGGTGACCGTCAGCGAAGCCATCAAAATCAACAAGTTTGGGTCCGGCGGGACCGCGGAACAGAACGCCGCATCAACACCAGCACCAGCGGCGGCTCCCGAAGCGGCGCCTGCTACAGCAAGTGAAGCAAAAGCTGAAGAAAAACCCGAAGCAACACCGGAAGCGGCCCAATAAATTTAGTTCTTAAATTTCAATTTTACGTTTCGAGAGGAGAAACGCAGTCATGGCGAAAGTGGATACGATTCTGGAAGAAATCAAGGGGCTGACGCTGCTGGAAGCGTCGGACCTGGTGAAGAAGATGGAAGAAGCCTTCGGCGTCTCCGCGGCGGCAGCCACGGTGGTAGCCGGCGGCGGCGGCGGAGCGGCGGCCGGTGCGGCGCCCGCGGAAGAGAAGACGGAATTCACCGTCGTGCTCACCGACGTTGGCGGCAACAAGATCAACGTCATCAAAGCGGTCCGCGAAGTCACCAGCCTGGGCCTCAAAGAAGCCAAGGACCTGGTCGACGGCGCTCCTAAGACCGTAAAAGATGGCGTGAACAAGGAAGAAGCCGCGACCATCAAGAAGAAGTTTGAAGACGCGGGCGCCAAAGTCGAAATCAAGTAGTTCGGCGGCCGATTTTTTCACGCAGCCTTTGCATTACGTTTTCTGATGTTGCCCAGCTCATCGGTGCGCTTCGCGGCGCCTGAAACAAGCGGTCGCCACAGGCGGCCGCGTGAATCGCGGATGAGCGAGGCCAAAGGAATTCACGTACGCAAGTCGAGGCCGGTCATCACTGCAAGTCGATGGGCTCCTCTGGAGCTGCCGGCAGCCGTGTGCGCGCTGATTTTGGGCGGGCAGCGCAACACACGGACTGGACCACTGCACCGCGGTGGCAACCCTCGGAGTGTTTGCCGCAAGGCCAGCCATAACGCGGCTGGCGATTTGTATTTTCCGCACGCTGCCCAAACGAGCTCCACTGTTTCGCGGTGGCTCAGAATGAGGATCAAGCATGCCGACTAGCAATCATCATGTCCGAGAACGTCAGCGCCTGGATTTTGCCAAGATTCACGGTTCGATTCAGATTCCAAACCTGATCGAAGTGCAGATGAAGTCCTATCAGCGCTTCCTGCAGATGGATTTGCTGCCGAGCGAGCGCGACGACGGCGGGCTGCAGTCCGTCTTCACTTCGGTGTTTCCGATCAGGGACTTCCGCGAGATGTCGCAGCTGGAATTCGTGGATTACGCCATCGGAAATTGGGAGTGCAAGTGCGGCAACCTGAAAGGGTTGCATCACCTGCGTGCCACCTGCCGCAATTGCGGCGCTTCCGTGGTCACCAATCCGTATCAGACCGGCGACGTGATCTGCCACAAATGCGGCACGTTCAACAAGAACACGCCGACGTTCTGCAATAAGTGCGGCGACCCGGTCGCCATGCAATTGAAGTATGACGTGAATGAGTGCCAGGAGCGCGGCATGACGTACTCCGCCCCGCTTAAAGTCACCATTCGTCTGACCATTTACGACAAAGATCCCGACACTGGCGCTAAAACTATTCGCGACATCAAAGAACAGGAAGTTTTCTACGGCGATATTCCCCTCATGACGGAGAACGGCACGTTCATCATCAATGGAACGGAACGCGTCATCGTCAGCCAGTTACACCGTTCGCCCGGCGTGTTTTTTGAAAGCGCCAACAATCGCAGCTACTTCTTGGGAAAAATTATTCCGTACCGCGGCTCGTGGGTAGAGTTTGAGTACGACACGAAAAACATTCTGTATGTCCGCATCGATCGAAAGCGCAAATTTCTCGGCTCCATCTTTTTGCGCGCGCTGGGCATGAAGTCCAACGAAGACATCCTGCGTACCTTTTATCAGGTGGAGCGCATTTCTCTGCGCGACAAGGATCTGTACTGGAATATTTCACCGGGCATCGTGGACCGCAAGCTGACTCACGAAATCCGCAATCCCAAAACCGAGGACGTGATCGTCGGCGCGCACAAGCGCATTACCGAAAACCTCTTTAAGGAACTGATCAAGAGCCGCATCTCCCAGGTGCGCGCTGCATTGCAGGATCTCGAAGGCGCTTGCAGCGTGGCCGACGTGGTCAATCGCCAGACCGGCGAAGTGCTGCTCGAGGCCAACAAGCCGCTCACCGGCGAATTGTGGCAAGCGTTCGCGGAAAGCGGCATTACGGAAGTGGACGTATTCTTCCCGGAACGCGATGACATCGGTATGGTGCTTTCGCGCACGCTCGAGAAAGACGCCATTCGCTCGTCCAAAGAAGCGCTCATCGAAATCTACCGCAAACTGCGCCCCGGAGATCCTCCGACGCTTGAAACGGCCACAAATCTTTTCCGCGGCATGTTCTTCGACCCGCGCAAATACGATTTCAGCCGTGTTGGCCGCTTGAAGTTCAACATCAAGATGGGTCTCGACACGCCGCTCAACAACCGCACGCTGGAAGCGCCGGACTTCGTTTCGGCGATCAAGTATCTCTTCAAGCTGCGCAAGAGTATCGGCGTCGTCGACGACATCGACCATCTCGGCAACCGCCGCGTCCGCGCGGTAGGTGAACTGCTGGAAAACCAATTCCGTATCGGCCTCGTCCGCATGGAACGCGCCATCAAGGAAAAGATGAGCGTGTATCAGGAAATGTCCACGGCCATGCCGCACGACTTGGTCAACGCCAAGCCGGTCATGGCCGCGATCCGCGAATTCTTCGGATCTTCGCAGCTCAGCCAGTTCATGGATCAGACCAACCCGCTCAGCGAAATCACCCACAAGCGCCGTCTGTCGGCTCTTGGACCCGGTGGTCTCTCTCGTGAACGCGCGGGTTTCGAAGTGCGCGATGTGCACCCCACGCACTACGGCCGTATCTGCCCCATTGAAACGCCGGAAGGCCCGAACATCGGTTTGATCAGCTCGCTCAGCTGCTTTGCGCGTATCAACGACTACGGCTTCATCGAGTCGCCTTACCGCAAGGTAAAAGGCGGCCGCATCATCGATTACGTTCAGATCGTCAATGCCGGAGACAGCGAATTCAAAGCCGGCGACATCGTCGAACAGGACCGCGTCGAAGAGCTCAACGACGAGCTGAAGCGCCGCAAGGTCACCTACGAACCCTACTGCTTCTACCTTTCCGCTTGGGAAGAAGACAAGTACGTCGTGGCGCAGGCCAACGTCTCGCTTGACGAAAAACTGAAAATCACCACCGAGCTGGTCAACTGCCGGCAGGCGGGCAACTTCGTGCTGAAGAGCCGCGATGAAGTGGATTACGTCGACGTTTCACCGAAGCAGCTCGTTTCCGTAGCCGCCAGCTTGATTCCGTTCCTTGAGAACGACGACGCCAACCGCGCGCTCATGGGTTCCAACATGCAGCGCCAGGCCGTTCCGCTCATCCGTGGCGATGCTCCGCTTGTGGGTACCGGCATGGAGCGCGTCACCGCACGCGATTCGGGCGCGGTGGTCCTTTGCAAGCGTGAAGGTATCGTGGACCAGGTCGACTCCGAGCGCATCATCGTGCGCGTCGAGTCCGATCACTCCGGCGTACTCAGCCGTGAAGTGGGCGCGGACATTTATCAGCTGATCAAATTCAAGCGTTCCAACCAAAACACTTGCATCAGCCAAAAACCACTGGTGCGTGTAGGCGACCGCGTAAAGAAGGGTCAAGTCTTAGCCGACGGTCCTTGCACTGAGCGTGGTGAACTCGCTCTCGGCCGCAACGTCCTCGTAGCCTTCGTGCCCTGGCGCGGTTACAACTTCGAAGACGCCATCCTGGTGAGCGAAAAGCTGGTCAAGGACGACTACTACACTTCGATTCACATCGAAGAGTACGAAATCGAAGCGCGCGACACCAAGCTGGGACCCGAGGAAGTTACTCGCGACATCCCCAACATCAGCGAATCGTTCCTGCGCAACCTCGACGAAAGCGGTGTAATCCGCATCGGCGCGGTCATCAAACCGGGCGACATCCTGGTCGGCAAGGTTACGCCCAAGGGCGAAACCACGCTCACGCCGGAAGAGAAATTGCTCCGCGCCATCTTCGGCGAAAAAGCTGGCGATGTGCGTGACGCTTCTCTCTACTGCCCGCCTGGCATCGAAGGCACCATCGTGGACGTCAAGATCTTCACTCGCAAGGGCGGAGAAAAAGACGAGCGCCACAAGGCCATCGAAGCTTCGCAAATCTTCAAGCTGGAAAAGAACCTCGCGGACGAAATCCGCATCCTCACGGATGAGCGCCTCAAGCGCCTGGGTGATCTTCTCGGTGGCAAGATTCTGCAAGCCGACTTGCACGACGAAAAAACCAACAAGCGCCTGTTGACCAAGGGCGTAGAGCTGACGCGCGAGCTGATCGAAAAAATCTCCACGCGCAACCTCAAGCGCCTGAAGCTCAACGAAAAGGATCCGCTGCTCATCGAGAAAATCGAAGAAGTCGAGGAAATGACTTCGCGGCAGATCGACGTGCTGCGCAAGATCACCGAAGAGCGCAAGGAAAAACTGAAGAAGGGCGACGAGTTGCCCCCGGGCGTCATCAAGCTGGCCAAAGTCTATATCGCCATGAAGCGTAAACTCTCCATCGGCGACAAAATGGCCGGACGCCACGGGAACAAGGGCGTCATCGCGCGCATCGTTCCGCAAGAAGATATGCCGGCGCTGCCAGACGGCACTCCCGTGGAGATTGTGCTCAATCCTCTGGGCGTTCCTTCGCGTATGAACGTCGGACAAATTCTCGAAACCCACTTGGGCTGGGCCGCCAAAGAACTGGGTAACAGCCTGAAGCGTTTGCTGAGTAAGGAAGTAAAGGCCGAAGCGCTCCGCCGCTGGTTCCGCGAAGTTTTCACGGACACCTCAGTGTGGAAGACGCTGGTCAACCTCAGCGACGAAGAGTTGCTCGAATACGCCGAAGGCTTCAAGGAAGGCATTCCCTTCGCCACGCCCGTTTTTGACGGCGCGCGCGAAGCGGAAATTCGCCACCTGCTGGAAGTCGCCGGGCTACCGCACGCCGGGAAGATCAATCTGTTCGACGGCATGACTGGTGAACAGTTCGATCAACCGGTTACCGTTGGCTACATCTATATGCTCAAGCTCTCGCATCTTGTCGACGACAAGATTCACGCGCGCTCCATCGGGCCATACTCGCTCATCACCCAGCAGCCGCTGGGCGGCAAAGCGCAGTTCGGCGGACAGCGCTTCGGAGAAATGGAAGTGTGGGCCCTCGAAGCTTACGGCGCGGCGCACATCCTGCAAGAGTTGCTCACGGCGAAGTCCGACGACGTTTATGGCCGCGCGAAAATTTACGAGGCCATCGTCAAGGGCGAGCCAGGCATCGAGCCGGGCGTGCCCGAATCGTTCAACGTGCTGGTACGCGAGCTACAGTCGCTGTGCTTGGACGTCGAACTAATGAAGCGTCAAAAGCCCACGGTAGCGGAAGCAGCAGATTAGCCGATCTTTTGCGGGGCGTTCCCGTTCACCGGGACGCCCCATCTCGGCAAGACCTCAAGGGTCAGTAGTTTTTCGTAGTTGGGTTCTCAGCCGGCGCGATGCCAAACATCGCACCGTATCCCGCAGCCCCAAGGCAGCGGGAGGGAGGAAACAACCTTGTATCGCAGCAGCCCCTATGATCGCGCAAGTTTGATTGCTGATTTCGATTCCATTCGCATCTCTTTGGCGAGCCCGGAAAAAATCCGGTCGTGGTCCCACGGCGAGGTCACCAAGCCGGAGACCATCAATTACCGCACGTTCAAGCCCGAACGTGACGGCCTTTTCTGCGCCAAAATTTTCGGCCCGGTCACCGACTGGGAATGCCTCTGCGGCAAGTACAAGCGCATGAAGCATCGCGGCGTCATCTGCGACAAGTGCGGCGTGGAAGTCACGCTCAGCAAAGTCCGCCGCGAACGCCTCGGACACATCGAGTTGGCCTCGCCGTGCTCGCACGTGTGGTTTTTCAAGGGTCTGCCTAGCCGTATCGGCTACCTCTTGGACATCTCCATGCGCGACCTCGAGCGCATCCTGTACTTCGAAGCCTTCGTCGTAGTCGACGTCGGCGAAGTCGCCATCCTCAAGGAGCGCGAAGTTCTCCTCGAAGATAAATATCGCGAACTTCAGAAGGAATATCCCGGCCAGTTCGTGGCCAAGATGGGCGCGGAAGCCATCAAGGAATTGCTGCGCCGCGTCGAAGTAGATAAGCTTTCCGAAGAGTTGCGCGAAAAGATGAAGACCGACGCTTCTCTTCAGAAGCGTATCAAGTTCGCCAAGCGCCTGAAAGTTCTGGAAGCGTTCCGCAAGAGCGGCAACAAACCCGAGTGGATGATCCTGGACGTAATCCCCGTTCTTCCACCGGAATTGCGCCCGCTCGTACCGCTTGATGGCGGCCGTTTTGCCACGTCCGACTTGAACGATCTGTATCGCCGCGTGATCAACCGCAACAACCGGCTGAAAAAACTGATGGAATTGCGCGCGCCAGACGTTATCGTCCGCAACGAAAAGCGCATGCTGCAGGAAGCCGTCGACGCCCTATTCGACAACGGTCGCCGTGGCCGCGTGCTGCGCGGCACCAACAACCGCCCGCTCAAGTCTCTCAGCGACACGCTAAAGGGCAAGCAAGGCCGTTTCCGCCAGAACCTGCTCGGCAAGCGCGTGGACTATTCCGGCCGTTCCGTCATCGTCGTCGGCCCGGAATTGAAACTCCACCAGTGCGGTTTGCCGAAGAAGATGGCGTTGGAACTTTTCAAGCCTTTCATCTACCACAAGCTCGAAGCTCAAGGTCACTGCACCACCATCAAGCAAGCCAAGGAAATGGTGGAGCAACAGGAAGCCGTGGTTTGGGACATCCTCGAAGACGTCATCCGCGAACATCCCGTGCTGTTGAACCGTGCGCCCACCCTTCACCGCCTGGGTATTCAGGCGTTCGAACCGGTGCTCGTGGAAGGCAAAGCCATCCGCATTCACCCGCTCGTCTGCACCGCATTCAACGCGGACTTTGACGGCGACCAAATGGCGGTACACATTCCGCTTTCTCCGGAATCGCAGGTCGAAGCCTCGGTGCTGATGCTTAGCTCTCGCAACATTCTTTCTCCCGCGCACGGTCTGCCTCTCGCCGTCCCGTCACAGGACATGGTCCTCGGCATCTATTACTTGACCAAGTCTCGTCCCGGAGCCAAGGGCGAAGGCCGCGTCTTCGGTTCCTCCGAAGACGTAGTGCTCGCGCTCGAAGCCGGCGAAGTGGAACTGCTCACTCCGATTCGCCTCCGCTACAGCGGTGAAGTTATCGACTTGACCACCGCGTACGACAACCAGGACGTGCCACACACTGAACCGGTGAAGATGGAACGCCAGTTCATCCAGACCACCGTTGGCCGCGTCATTCTAAATGCCAGCCTCCCGGATGATTTTCCGTACATCAACGGCTTGCTCAAGAAAAAGGGCGTGCAGCAGCTGGTCTATTACGCCTACTTGCGCTTTGGTCTTGAGAAGACCGTTGTCCTGCTCGATCAATTGAAAGAGCTGGGCTTCATGTACTCGACCAAGTCCGGCATCTCCATCGGCATCGACGATATGCTCATCCCCAGCGATAAATACAAGTTGGTGGAAAACGCCGAAAAGGAAGTCGTCAAGGTTCAACAGCAATACCTCGATGGCGCCATCACCAACGGCGAGCGCTACAACAAAGTCATCGCCATCTGGGGAGACATCACCGAGCGCGTGGCCGACGAAATGTTCAAAGCGCTCGAGAACCAGGATAAGGAAGGCGTCATCAACCCGGTCTACGTCATGGCCGATTCCGGCGCGCGCGGATCGAAACAGCAGATCCGTCAGCTTTCCGGTATGCGCGGACTGATGGCCAAGCCCTCCGGCGAGGTCATCGAGACGCCCATCACTTCCAACTTCCGCGAAGGCCTCACCGTGCTGCAGTACTTCATCTCCACGCACGGCGCGCGTAAAGGTTTGGCGGACACCGCGCTCAAGACCGCGGATTCCGGCTACCTCACCCGCCGCCTCGTCGATGTCGCGCAAGACGTGATCATCAACGAGCGCGATTGCGGCACCTCGGACGGCATTTTCGTAGAACCCATTGTCGAAGCCGGTGTCGAAGTCGAACCGTTGCGCGACCGCATCGTGGGCCGCGTCTCGCTCGACAAGATCAAGGACTTCGAAGGCACGGTCATCGTCGACGTCAACCAGGAAATCACGGAAGAGCTGGCCAACCAGGTGCAAGGCGCGGGCATTGAACGCGTCCGCATCCGTTCGGTTCTGACTTGTGAATCCCGCCGCGGAGTTTGCGCGCTGTGTTACGGCCGCAACCTCGCATCCGGCCGCATGGTCGAACTCGGCGAAGCTGTCGGTGTCATCGCCGCGCAGTCCATCGGCGAACCCGGCACACAGCTCACCATGCGCACGTTCCACATCGGCGGAACCGCCACGCGCGTTTCCGAGCGCTCCACGCTCGAAGCCCGCAACAACGGTGTCGTCAAGTTCGTGGACCTCAAGTTTGTCGAGGGCCGCGGCGGAACGTCCATCGCCATGAATCGCGCCGGCTTGATCGCCATCGTGGACGAAAAGGCCCGCGAGAAAGAACGCTACCACGTCGTCTACGGCGCGCGTCTCCGCGTAGTCGACGGCGAACACGTCACACACGGCCAGATTCTCGCCGAGTGGGATCCCTTCACCTTCTCGATCCTCACCGAAACTGCAGGCTCGATTAAATTCGACGACCTGCGTCCCGGTCTGACCATCGAAGAGCAAGTCGACGAAGTCACTGGCCTCTCGCAGGACGTGGTCACCCTGCCTCCGGGCGACGAAAAACATCAGCCCGCGATCCTCGTCCGCGATTCCAGCGGCAAGGTTCGCAAGAAGTACCTCATGCCCTCTCGTGCCCACTTGATGGTCAAGGATGGCGATGAAGTACAAGCCGGTGACGTGTTGGCGAAAATCCCGCGCGAAACCACCAAGACCAAAGACATCACGGGCGGTCTCCCGCGCGTCGTTGAACTTTTCGAAACCCGTAAGCCCAAGGATCCCGCCGTCATCAGCGAAATCGACGGCAGCGTGCGCTACGGCGACATCGCCAAGGGCATGCGCAAGGTTTACGTGGAAAGCGAAGACGGCAAGACCACCAAGGAATATTCCATCCCGCGCGGTACGCACATCAACGTGCAGGAAGGCGACCACGTTAAAGCGGGCGAAGCTTTGATCGACGGCCCGCTCAACTTACATGATTTGCTGGCCGTACTCGGCGAGAAGTTTACTCAGGCCTACCTCGTAAACGCTATTCAAGAGGTCTACCGTCTGCAGGGTGTGAACATCAACGACAAGCACATTGAAACCATCTCCCGGCAGATGATGCGCTGGGTCAAAGTCGAAGACGTCGGCGACACGCCGTTTCTCCTCGAGGAACAAGTAGATAAGTTCCGCTTCCGCGAGGAAAACGACCGCATCATCGCCGAAGGCAAGCGCCCGGCAACGGGCCGTCCGCTGCTCCTTGGCATCACCAAGGCGTCGCTCTCGACCGATTCGTTCATCTCCGCTGCCAGCTTCCAGGAGACCACCCGCGTCCTCACCGAAGCGGCCGTCGCTGGGAAAGTCGACTACCTCCGCGGCCTCAAGGAAAACGTCATCATGGGCCGCCTCATCCCGGCTGGTACCGGTCTCGAGCACTACCGCAGCATTCAGTTGCTGACGGAAATGCCCGCACCGGCGCCGCAAGAGGAAATCCCGGAAATCGCCGAGCTTACGGCCGAAGAAGCCGCCGCTCTCGACTTCCTCAACAAAGACAGCGAAGCCGACGCTGTATCGGAAGGTTAATTCAACCCGGCTGAATCGCTTTAACTCAGTTTCAGCCTGCATACCGCAATACAAATGGCGCTCCGGTTCAGTCCGGAGCGCCGTTCTTTTTTCTGATTCACTGCGCCGAGCAATGCGGTTGTAGCGGCGTTTCACGCGGCGGGACTCGTGCCCCCAGCTTTGGCCAGCCACAAGACTCACCGTCCTGTCCCCGCTTCAACCGTCGGTACAGGTATCTTTCGAGCACGCCGCGCGCTTCTCCCGTTGCCCAACCCGAATTATCGTTCCTACAATAGAAGTACGTGCGAAGTACGTGTTTTGTGCCGTGGTCCCCGTTCCCCATCTGGGCACGGGGCTGCCCCTTAAAACCATGCCCGAAGACAGCCACCACGCCTCCTCGTCTCTTCCCGGCTCTACACCGCAGAGTCGCCCGACGATATCCTCGCGCCTCGACCAGTTTGAAAGGCGCCAGGGCGAACTCTGGCGCGTCACCTTCTTGCTCCTGCTGCTCCTCGCTGTAGCCTTTGCCGTCGTTTCCTGGGAGCACATCCGCGCCCTGGCCACTCATTATCAAGCGCTTCCGTTTTTGCTGGTGGTCCTGGTAGCTTCCTTTGGTTTTTACGCCTGGACCCGCACACAGAAAATTTCCGAGTTGCGCGGCCTCGTCCGCGGCATCGAGCAGCGTGATTCCACCCCTCCCAGCGACAAGCAAATGGACCAACTTTTCGAGGTCATCGCCCGCTCCCAGCAGGGCTATCGCGATCTCATCGACTCCTTCGACGACGTCTTGGTGGCGCTATCCCTTGAGGGCGAAGTCCGTTCAGTAAATCGCAGCTTTGCCGACCTCGTCGATTTGCCCTTTCAGCAAATTATCGGCAGACCGCTCACCGACTTCGTCCAGGAAGCCGGCGGCGACGGTGTTGAGACTGCGTTCCGTGCGATGCCGCGTTTTCTCGAGCGACGCAACTGGAGTGGCGTCGTCCAGGTCCGCTTCCGGGACCAGGGCAACGTTTTCTACTTCGATTGCACCGCGCACGCTATGACCCGCGCTGACAAGGTCCACGGCATTACTGTCCTCGGCCGGGACGTCACCGCCCAGCGCAAAAATGAAGCCCGCTTCACCGAACTCTTCGAAACCCTTCAGGAAGGCATCTACGTCACTACGCCCGCTGGCGCTATCCTCGACGTCAATCCTGCCCTCGTCCGGATGCTGGGCTATGACTCCAAGGCCGAGCTCATGTCGCGCTCGGTGGCCGAAGTATTTGTCGATCGCGCCGAACGCAAAACGCTCCAAAAAGCTATCGACGCGGCCCCCGTTCCGGAGGGCCTCGAAATCACCCTGGCCCGCAAAGACGGCACTACCGTCATCTGTTTGAACACCGCTTCGGCCATCCGCAATACCGCGGGAGAAGTAGTGCGCTACCAGGGCTCCCTCACCGACATCACCGAACGCCGCCACGTCGAACGCCGCTTGCATCAACAGCAGGAATTCGCAGGCCGCTTGGTCGACAGTTTCCCGGATCTCATCATGGTCGTCGATGGCGCCAGCAACTATACTTTCGTCAGTCCGCGCGCTCGCGACGTCCTCGGCTACGAGCCCGACGAAATCCGTGAAATTGCTTTGGGCGGCCGCACCCATCCGGAAGATCGACTGGCGCTGAAAACCGTCTACGGCCATGTACTCTCGGGAAAAGAAGTTTTCGCTTCGCTCGAAGTGCGTGTCCGCCATAAAGACGGCGAATGGCGCCGCCTACGTTGTCATTTCAGCCCGCTGTCCGACGAGCGCGGCCAAATCGAAGGCGTGGTCATGTCCTGCCGCGACGTTACCGAACTAAAACGTCTCGAAGAACAATTAATTCAGGCGGAAAAACTTGCCGCCATGGGCCAAATGCTCGCGGGCGTGGCCCACGAACTGAATAATCCCCTCACCGCCATCCTCGGCGTCACCGAGCTCCTCCGCGAACGCCAGGGCTTCGACGAGCCCGCCAAACGCCAGCTTGAACTCACCCATCGCCAGGCGCGACGCGCCGCCCGCATCGTGCAAAATCTCCTGGAATTTGCCCGCCCCGCCTCTCCGCAAAAAAAACCCCTGGATGTCAACAGTTTGATCGAGCGTACCCTGCAGCTCCACGAGCATTCCCTGCGCCGCAACAACGTCGTCGTAGATTTCACCCCGCAGCCCGGCCTCCCCGGCGTCATTGGCGACGGGAACCAGCTCATACAGATTTTTCTGAACCTCATCACCAACGCCGAGCAAGCCATCCGCGAAGTCCGTGAAACCGGTCGCATCCAAATTCGCCTCTCGCAATACGCCGGGAAAGTCCTTGTAACCGTCCAGGACGATGGCATCGGCATTCGCCCCGAAGCCGTGCCCCGCCTCTTCGATCCCTTTTACACCACCAAACGCCCCGGCGGCGGCACCGGCCTCGGCCTCAGCATCTGTCTCTCCATCATTAAGGAACACGGCGGCACCATCGAAGCCGAGGCTCTCCCCGCTGGCGGCTCCGCCTTTACCGTCTATCTCCCCAGCGCTCTGGCTCCAGGAATGCCGATGGCCGATTCCGGCGTGGTCCCGCTCAATGTTTCCGGTTTCAAGAACGACGCCCTCAAAGACCGCGCAATTTTAGTTTTGGACGACGAGGAAAGTATCCGCATGCTGCTCGAAGAAGGCCTCTCGGCGCAGGGCTTTCAGGTGGACACCGCCGCCACCCCGGACGCTGCCCTCGCTCTCGCCCGCCGCCGCAGCTACGACGTCTTGCTCTGCGACTTGAATCTCAGTTCGGGTGGCGCCGTAATCAACGGCGCCGGAGCTGCGGATCTAGTCCTCGCCGCATCCGGCGACCGCAAACCGGTAGTAGTCTTCATGACCGGCGAACTCGTGGAATCCCCTAGCGGCTACCACCAGTCGGGAGAGCCTCGCCGCCTGCAAAAACCCTTCCGCATCTCCGATGTCCTGGCCCTTCTCCGCGAAATCACCTGGAACGAGCCGGCAGCCGTGTAGCGGCCGTCTCTCAGCGTGCTCCGCTCGTCTCCGCACCAGCATCCACCCCAAAATCCCAAACAAACATATTCATTCCGTCCGGCAAAATCTCCGCCAGGGCATACTCCCCTGGTGCCAACGTCGCACTCAAAGTAAAGCGGTATACCGCTGGCGCCACATCCCACCGCTGCAGCGAAATCACCTGTCGGTCCAAGCCCACCTGCTGGCCAAAAAGCGCATGAATCGATTCCAGTTGCCTCTTCCCGCCTTTCACCGTGGCCCGCACCAATTCCACTTGGGGCGCGGAGTCTCCCATATTCCCGCTTCTCACAATCGCCGGTCCCGCGTCCGGATCGAACTCCGCCTCCCTCAGGAAAAACTCCAGCGGCTCGCTGCTTGGCACGATGCGTACCTTGGCCCTCGCCCCGGCAAGCACCACGTTGTGCTTGCTCGGGACCACCGGCACTGGCGAAATCACCTGCTCGATCACTCGCTTCTTGTCCAGCTTCGTATTCGCCCCCGCCTGCTCCAGCCGCGTTACTGTTTTGCCCTCCACCGCGAACATTCCTTCGCCAGCCGGCAGAAATACTCCACTCCCCACACGCAAACTGGCATCCACATCCATCGGCACCTCGGCCGCGCTTTCCACCTGCTGTTGATGTACATGCTGTACCAGATTTTTCGCGGCCGCCTCGTCCGCCGCGGCCGCCTTCGCTGTTGCGTCCCAGTCCACCATCGCCGCGGGTATCTCTTCCCAATCTCCCCGCTCCGCGCTCAGATACCGCACCTTATCCCCCTGCCGCTCGTAACTCCGCACCAGCTGAAAATTGCCATCCTTGAGCATCAGCTTTTTCCCGCGAATCGCTGGCGGCGCCTTGGTTCCGGCATCGGAAGGGGGTGGTGTTTCAGGATTTTGCCTGGGGCCGGCGCCGGCGGAGCCAGTAACCGGTGGAATTCCGACCGCTATACCGCAAGCCAGGCAAATAGCGATGAGCGATGCTCTCACGTCGTGCTCCGAAAGATGCGATGCGCAGGGCTAACCACAGTTTGTCTCCCTTGCCGAGAATACCCCGATTCGCCACTCCCTCGGTTAACCCCACGCTAGAAATTGTTTCTTGCAGGAGGTAAACCCTTTAGAGCTATAATTTGGCCAAACGAGGGATACCCATGAAATCCTTGACTGTATTGGCTTTTCTTATTTTATCGGTACTTGCGGCAACACGTGCAACGACGCAAAATGCATTCACCCCAGACAAAGTCCCATACGGTCCCGTACCTGCATTTCTGCCGCCGGGAGCGCAATTAGCCGTACTGGAAGGGGATCCTGGCGCTTCGAGCGGAGACTTCACCGTTCGGTTAAAGATGCCGGATGGATATCGGATTTCGCCGCATTGGCACCCAAACCGCGAGAACGTAACGGTGATCTCCGGAAGTTTCAAGGTCGGCATGGGAGACCGTTTCGACGAGAGCAAGATGATGACCTTCGGTGCCGGCAGCTTCGCTTTTCTTGATCCGAGCATGCACCACTACGCCATGGCCGCTGGAGAGGTAGTAGTTCAAGTCCACGGAATGTCGCCCCTGCAGTTTAACTACGTCAACCCGAGCGATGACCCCAGTAGGAAAAAATAGCGTCACTGACCCGACAAAAGCTGACCCGGCAAACGCGCTTCCGACAACGCGGCCAACGCGCCGAAAACAAAAAAGGCCCTCGGCAACCGAGAGCCTTCTGAACCGCATAAATGCGCGAACTCCTAAAGGACTTCTTTTAGTGCGAGCACTTCTCAAACAAAGTCGTCAGCACCATCAAATCCGACAACGTAAACAACCACTGGTCCGCCTGCCGTCCTGCCGCTTCGGCAGCCCGCGCGATAAAGCCCAAATGCCGCTTTTTCGCAAAATTATGCAAGTGCTCGACGCAAATCCCCGTCAAGCTGGCGACCTCAGAATCGGTAAAAATCCTCTGGCTCGATTTGACCGTGACCATGACCGGGCTCCTGGTGTTTCCTCTTCCACTGTTTCTACTGTCCTCTAAAATCCTTCGATGCTGCTCACAGCCTAAGAGCTGCATTGTTCCAGAGCAATAGTCGTACCGTTCTGTTACGGCAAAACCACAGGGCTAGTACTTCTGCACGAAAATCCGCAAAAATTGCTTGTTTTCCCCGCACTCACCCTTCCGCCGCAGCTGGTACCTCGCAGCGCCACGCTCCAGCCAAAGAGCAAAAACTTTCTATTTTTGTAAACTTAATACGACTTTCGGTAGGCTCGCCGCGATTTCCCGCATCTGCTTCGTATGCCGGATCTCATGCCCGGCAATCATTTCCATCCACTGATAAACGTTCAAAACCCCCAGAAACGGATGCGCCCAGCAATAGCCGCGCAGATCCCGCCCGCTGGTTTCCTCGATAAACGCCAGCGTCCGTTCCCTGACCTCACGCAACTCCGCCAGCATGGCTTCTTTTTCTTGCACCAGCTCGGGATCCAGCGGAATCGGCGTCTTGATGCGAAACAGCCGCGACTCTGACAACGCCACGGGCAAATGCACCCTTTTCAGCGCGGGAAAATGTTTCGGCGGTTTTTGTAGCACACGGTCGGCCGTGCCCAGTACCGTCCGTTCGATGGTCATCACGTGCCCAACCAGCTCTGCCGCCGACCACTTCAAGGCTCGGGGCCTGGTCTGCCACAACTCGGAGCTAACCGCATCTGCGGCCCGCAACAGCCCTGATTGCGCTCTCCCCAGTTTCTCGATGATCGGCTGCAGTGCCGCCATTCCGGACTTCCTCGCTAACACACTGGACCCGGACAATTCTTTGAAGGGGCGCCCCGACGGTCGAGGCACCCAGCCAGCCAGGGCGTGGATTTACAATGTTGATCTAGACGCTGGCCCCGCCAGCCTGCTCGAATGCATGCGCCAACTGCAACACCCGCGCCTCGCCAAACGCCCGCCCAAAAATCTGCAACCCCACCGGCAGCTTCCCATCGATCTTCCCGCAAGGCACAGAAAGCCCCGGCACCCCCGCCAGCGACCCTGTAACCGTATATATATCAGCAAGATACATCTGCAAAGGGTCCGCCGTCCGCTCCCCCAATCTAAACGCCGGCACCGGCGAAGTAGGCGTAACAATAGCATCCACTTTCAAATAAGCATCCCGAAAGTCCTGCGCAATCAAAGCCCGCACCTTCTGCCCCTTCAAATAGTAGGCGTCATAATACCCAGCCGAAAGCACGTAAGTCCCCAGCACAATCCGCCGTTTCACTTCCGCCCCAAACCCTTGCCCCCGCGTATTCTTATACATCGCCAGCAGGGAATCGCCCTTGGCCCGCAACCCAAACCGCACCCCGTCATATCGCGCCAAATTCGAACTGGCCTCCGCCGTGGCAATAATGTAGTAAGTCGCAATCGCATAATCCGTATGCGGCATGTGAATGTCGATCAGCTCGCACCCCAGCCTGCGAAAAATCTCAATCCCCGCCTCAATCTTTTTCCTCACCTCGGAATCCATCCCTGGCCCAAAATATTCCTTGGGAATCCCGATGCGCAGCCCTTTAACGTGCTTGGTAATCTCCTCGCTATATCGCGGCACCGGCGCGGTAGTTGAAGTCGCGTCGCGCGGATCCCGCCCCGCAATCACCTCCAGGACGCTGGCTACATCCTTCACGCTGTTCGCAAACGGCCCAATCCGATCCAGCGACGAAGCAAACGCAATCAACCCATATCGCGACACCCGCCCATAACTCCCCATCATCGCCGGCACACCACAAAACGACGCCGGCTGCCGAATCGACCCACCCGTATCCGTTCCCAGCGAAGCCACCGCCAAGCCCGCGGCAACCACCGCCGCCGACCCGCCGCTCGAACCACCCGGCACGCGGTCCAACGAAGCCGGATTCCTAACCGCTCCGTAAGCTGAATTTTCATTCGAACTGCCCATGGCAAACTCATCGCAGTTCGTCTTGCCCAGTATTACCGCCCCAGCCGCCTCCAACCGTTCCACCGCAGTAGCGTCAAAAGGCGGCACATAATTCTGCAAAATCTTCGACCCGCAGGTAGTGGTAATCCCGCGAGTACTCAACACATCCTTGATAGCCACCGGCACGCCAGCCAAGGGAGGCAGCATCTCTCCATCCGCAATCGCCGCATCAATCTCATCCGCCTTTGCATACGCCCGCTCCGGCGATAGCGCCAAATAAGCATTCAACTCCGGATTCCGCGACGCAATCCGCGCAAAAAAGTCCCGCGTCAACTCGCGAGCCGACACCTTCCGCGCCGCCAGCGCCTGCCGCACCCCGTCGATCGTCCAATTCATCATGTTTTGCGTAGGCTCCGACCTTTACCCCAAGCTTCGAAGGGCAGCCGCGACCGGCGTCATCCCAACCGCTATCCGTCCGGTCGCTGCATCTTTCTCTATTCCTATACGCACAATGGCCGCTATGCCCTTCGGAGCTCTGTCGTTCACCGTTCAATGACTTTCGGCACCCGAAAATAAATCCCATCCGGGTCGGGCGCCTGCCGCAAAATCTCCGGCGCCACATCACAAGGCACCACCACATCCTCCCGCAAAGTGGCATCCGCGCTCTGGCCATCGGACAACACCTGGGCCATCGGCTCCACGTTGCTGGTATCCAGCTCGTTCAACTTTCCGATATATTCCAGAATATCGTCTACTTGCTTCCGATACATCTCCAGCTCCGCCTCGCTCAATTCCAGATAAGCCAGTTCCGCCACCCGCACCACATCTTCCCGGCTAATTTTCAAGGTTTCCCCACCAGTTCCTGGTCCGCGGTCCTCGAAATTCTAGCATACCCGCAACGGCACTCCCGACGTTCGCCCGGGGAGCGCGCGGCAGTGTCTGAATTCACGTGGGGTCAGTTGTGGGCAGCTAAGTGATTATTCGGTTTCGGTCACAAAGACTGCGGTTGTGAGAGCGGGTATTGTCGCGGTCCCCGCTTTCGAGTTAAACGTGGACTGCCGTGTCGCGGGATCGCTGGAGTTTCGTTGGACCGGGTGCAGACGCAGGGCCAAACCCTGTAGGCGGCTGTCGGTAAAAGTCACCGACGCATCGGTGGCATTGAAGACCACCACGATGTGTTTGTAGATTCCGTAGTTCCGGCCATTCGCATCCAGCTTCACTACGATCAGCCCTGGCGTCTGGTTTTGCCCGGTGTTTAGGAACGTAAGGTTCTGTTGTACTTCCTCAAACGTTGGCATGCGGAACAGTTCTGAACTATAACGGATATTCAACAGTTCGCTGAACGCCGCTTCGCTGTACGCGATGTTTGCCGGAAGTGGCGTGTAAGCCGGGTTGCTGAGCAACGGTGTCATGATCGGCCACTGGCCCTCGTTCTGGCTGGCAATCGGCAGGCCGATGCCCCAGTTTGCCGTCTGGCCACTCCAATCGATCTTATTAAACCAGTCGCCGGAGTTGTAGCTGTTCTGGTCCATGTCCTTGGAGCGCAGTAGGTCATCGCCACCCTGGAAGAACGGAACTCCCTGCCCCAGGGTTACCAGGCTCATGCCTATCACCTGCCGCCGGGCACGAGTGACAATACTGTCGGTGAAGCTCGACTTTAGCTGCACCTGGTCGAAGAGGTCTTGGTTGTCATGGACGGAGGCATAGTTCACCGCCTCAATCGGACTCTTGGTATATCCGGTCGGTTGCCCGTTGTAGCTGACCTGGGCTCCAGTTACGGTCACCCCGGCGCTATCGGTAAAGGTGTAGTCGCGCAGGTTTCCCGTGAGTCCTATATCGATCCAGTCGGAGTATTGGAGCAGCTGGGCCTGTTGCTGACTCTGCGAAAGGCTGCCAGTGGTGAAGTCGCTTGGGTCGGTGAAAAGCCCAGTGGCAAAGCCTTGCACGCGCTCATCGGTAAACGGGCTGCCACCATGAATGCCATCGCGGATGCGATCATTGAAGGTGCCAATGCCAAAGCCATAAAGATTGATCTGCGAGGCGTTGGGCCCGATCTGATTGTTCGCGGTGTCTCCGAAGTTGAAGCCTTCTCCGTAGAGGTAGATCTTCGATCCGTCCACGCCGTCTTTCTCGGGAGTAAGCGCCTGCAGGGCTTGCTGAATGTCCTGCATGTTGTACGTGAACATGAAGCTCATGATGTCGAAGCGGAAGCCATCGATCTTATAATCCCGCGCATTGAGCACCAAGGTGTCGATGATCAGCTTTTCCATCATGCGGTGTTCGCTTGCGGTATCCGGGCAGCATGAGGCGGTCTCGAGGTTTCCATTGGTATCGAGGCGGTGATAGTAATTTGGCACCACCTCATCGAGATTGGAGTTGGGACCTTCGCCGCTGGCATTGGTGTGATTAAAGACCACATCCTGGACTATGCGAAGGCCGGCCCTGTGCAGCCCATCCACCATTACCCGGTATTCGCGCACGCGGTCATCGGGATTGATCGCGTAGCTCCCCTCCGGCGTCATGTAGTGCACGGGATCATAGCCCCAGTTATAGGCGGGACTCGTCTGGCTGGCGGTGACGGCGGCTTGCTGCTGCTGGCCATCCGGTGGATATTGCGCCAAGCCGGTGGGAATGACCCATGTGGACTTGTCTTCATTCACGCTGGCGAAGTGGAAGGACGGCAGGATATGCACGGCCCTGAGCCCGCTGGCGGCCAGAGAACGAAGATGCCTCATGCCGTTGGAGTTCTGGTCGTCAAAAGCTTCATACAGGCCGCGATGAGCCAATGGAACACTGGGGTCGTTCACGCTGAAGTCGCGAACATGCAGCTCATATAGGCTCATGTCGCTGAAGCTTCTTAGCGGAGGGGAAGTATCCTCGTCCCAGCCAGCGGGCTTCGTTTCATCGGAGTCAAGGTCGGTAATCCTGCTCTTGGCGCCGTTCAACGCAATGTCGATGGAATAGGGATCGCTGGTTACATTCGTGTCCACTGCCGAGTCGGCTGGCACCCAGACTTGCACGCTATATAGGTAGTATTTGTCTTTCCAACTGGGCTTCCCGTCTGCCACCCACACGCCATTGTGTTGGTGCATCGGTACCATGGCGGAAGGCGTCGTATCGAATTCGTGGTCGAAAATCTGAAGTGAGACGCTCTGGGCGGTTGGCGCCCATAGCTTCAACTTTACGGCGCAGTTTTGGTCGTCAGCCCAGTCGCCCCAGGCGCCCTCGTCCCCATGGTGAAAGACGACGCCGAGCTTGCCTGGGTAGTAGTAGAGATCATCCAAGACGCTCGCGATTTGCATGCCTGTGGCATACAGCAACGAGCCATTCGGGCCGACCGCGGAGAGCGCGAGCTGTCCCTCGAGAGCCGTCTGCAAGGTCGAAAGCTTCGTATTTGCTGGCAGTTGCAGGATGGCGTAACTGCTCAATTGCGGGTAGCGAAGCAATTCCTCCGCGGTCAGGCTTCCGCCCGGAGTGAGCGGAATATTCGTGCCTCCAGTAATGCCCGTGGGAGTCACCGACAAGCCGCCGGTCAGGCTGGAGCTGATCCCGTAGGTATTGCCACTCTGGGCAAACTGCGGCTGGATGGCCACGCGCTGGCGATCGAGCCAATATGCCTGCTCCACGTTCAGCAGACTATCCAGTATCTGGGTAGGAGTCGGCGTTGCGGTGAAGACCGTCGCGTTCCCTGAAATCGCCCATGCCTGCGTGTAGGTGCCGACAACCAGATACATGTTAGGTCCGGGATCTTTAACCCCGGTGGAGATGTTGTGGATGATGAATCCAAGGTTCTGCGCATTGGGAATCAAACTGATGTCGAAGTACGCTCCATAGGAGTCAACGCTGGTCACTCCCGTCAGTCCGTCGTTATAGTCGCCGGTATATTCCTCGGTGTCTTCAAAGGCATAGACGGTCCAGTTCGCGTAGTCTCCGTCGGGCCGATAGTAGTGAATGCGAGCGTAGCCGGGCAACAGCGCCGTTGGATTGGTCAGACTTGGTTGGCTCTTATACAGCTTGCCAATCCCTGTGTAGCCCCAGTACTCAAAGCCTTCTGTGGAAGGATCGACAAACTCGTTTGGTCCCGGATCTTTCTGGTCGCCCCCGGGCGCCGTGGGATTGTGGATGATCAGTCCAAGATTCTGCGCGTTCGCAACAACTGCAACATCGAAATACACTCCATATGCGTCGGAATTCGTCGGAGGTACCAGCCCGCTGTTGTAGTCGCCGGTGTACTCCGTCGTGTCGTAGAAGGCATAGATGGTCCAGCCTCCATAATTGCCGTCCCCGCGGTGATAATGAACGCGAACGTATCCTGGCAGCAGCGCGGTGGGATTGGTCAAACTGGGCGCGCTTGTATACAGCTTGGCGATCCCAGAGTACGCCCAATACTCAATTCCCTGCGTTGCGGGGTCGACAAACAAATTGTTGGGAGTATCCTTCTGGTCCCCGCCCGGTGCCGTTGGGTTGTGAATAATGATCCCAACCTCTTGCGCGCCAGTGGTCACTCCGACGTCAAAATACGCGCCATAGCTATCGGTGCCAGTCACCGGAACGGGGCCGCCCCCATAGTTGCCGGTGTCTTCCGTGGTGTTGTCGAACGCATAAACCGTCCAGCCCGCGTAACTGCCGTCCGGCCGATGGTAGTGGATGCGTATGTCCCCCGATGGAATGGCCGGATCGGACGCCGCGAAGGCCTGCGCTGCTGCGAAAACGCACAACAGAAGCATGAGGAAGTAGGATCCAGTCCTGCACAGAAGGTGAGGAGTTCTAATCCTGAGTTTCATTGGTGGTTCTCCCGAAGACGCTGGCCGGCTTCGTTTTGACTTGCCGGCGCGGTCTTTTCGCGCACACCTGGGGTTCGCGAGGGCGGCGCCGCGACATTAGTTGAATGGCGCTTCTGATGTCAAGGTATTTGGATTCAACCACAGCGTCGCAGACACATGGATGCATCGCCATGTCCCACTGTTCGTTTGTGCATAGCCGTTCCACCCGGTCGTCCCGAGGGTTACCACCCAGGAGCTACCTGGTGGCGGTCGTAGGTTCGAGCGTCTCCACACTGTGATGCATGCTCGCCATCCGCCACCGCCCCTCGGACTTCCGGCACATCGCCATTCCGCGTCCGCTCAACAACCCCCGCGCCGAATCAATCGTGAATTCGTACTCGTACCACACCGCGTCGCCCGCCGCATGAAACGCGCTCTCATGCAGTTCCAATTTGGCTGCCGGATTCTGATGAAAATATTTATCGCGAAAATATCCCACCACCTGCTCCCGCCCATACAACTCCGCGTTCACCGTGAACAGCACAATCTTCGGATCCAGGCACGCGCCAAACTCCGTCTCATCTGAATGATTAAACGCCTCCAGACAGCTCTGCATCCCCTCGTGCATCTCCCCCGCAAGTTTCGCCGCCCGCTCTTCCTCCGCGGTGCTCACATGCATCGTCAACTTCTTCAAATCAATCGTCGCGCCCAGTTTCGCAAGTAGGTCCGCCCCCAAAATTCCATCGATCTTGCGCCCGCAAGCCTCCCCAATCGACGAAAGATCGATCGCCGGCAGCTTCAAACCGATCAGCTTCGTACTCCCAATCAACACTTCCCCCAGCGTAATCTCCTTCGCGCTGGTCGCCAGCGTCCCGCTCCAAGACGTCACGCGAATATCCTTCGCCCGTCCCGTGGTAAACGACTTCAGATTCAGCATCGACGTAGCCGCCGTATCCACCAACAGCCTAACGTGCTGCCCCGCCACCAAAACGTCAATCACCGGCAGCGCGTCGCACCGCTCCAGCGGTATCTCCTGCGCGCACAACTGCGGTGGCAAGGCCAGAACGCCCGCGAGAGCCGCAACAACAAGTAACGAACGACCCACACCAAATACCTGTAGTGCAGGGCGATCGCTTTTGAGCCCTGCGGCCTCTGACTTTGCGCTCCAAAATCGCGGTTGCGGTGCGGTTCGAACACCCAAGCGAGGTAAGCAGCGCAACGAACGTATGGCCATGGTAGGTTCTCGGAAACCGAGCTTATCACTATAAACGAACGTTCGTGCTATTTTTTTTGTGCTAGACTCCATCCCATGCCGCAGCTGGCCCGCTCCCGACGCAAGCCACCTCCACGCCGCCAACCCCGCGGCGTCCGCACCCGCGAAGCCATCCTCGTCCGGGCCGTAAATCTAGCCTCTGTAGAAGGCCTGGAAGGCCTAACCGTCGGTCGCCTAGCCGAAGATCTAAAAATGAGCAAGAGCGGCCTGTTTGCCCATTTCGGCTCCAAAGAAGGTCTGCAACTAGCCACGGTAGAAGCCGCCCGCCAAATTTTCATCGATCAAATCACGCTCCCGGCTCTGAAAGCCCCCAAAGGCATCCTGCGTCTCTGGAATTTAATCGATAGTTGGCTGGGACACGTCGAGGGAAAAATCTACGCCGGCGGCTGTTTTTTCACCGCTGCATCCTTCGAGTTCGACGATCGCCGCGGCCTCGTGCGCGACCGTATCGCCGCCATCATGCGCGAATGGATGGCCGCCCTTGAGCGCGCCGTCTGGGAGGCGCAAAAAGCTGGCCACATCGAAGCCAAAACCAATTCCACGTTGCTAGCACACGAAGTGCAGGGCATCGGTCTCGGAGCGCACTGGGCGCACCAATTGCTGGATGACCCGGTAGCGTATTCACGCGCGCGCGACAATATCCGTGAGCGCCTGGCAAGTGTCGCCACTCCGTCCTCTCCGCCTCTTCCACCGATGAACGCAGCAAGACATTCGCACACGGCGAAGAAGTAATTGTAGGGGACGCAGGGTTATCCCGAGCAGCGAGGGAATGCCGCGGCCCAGGCGAAAACTTCCACTGCAATTTTGAGAAGGAATTAACGATAACCGCAGAACGGCGAGATCTTAAATCGAAACACTAGCCGACGGATGAAACTTCAACGGTCTTACGCGGATATTTCGTCGCGACATAGTTGTCCACGAGCGCCTGAAACGCTACCGCTAATTCGGCGTAAGTGCCTTCCAGCGTGACATCCTTTTTGCCGTCGATATAAACCGGACAGCGCGGTGCTTCGCCGGTCCCAGGCAAACTAATTCCGATGCTGGCCGCCTTCGATTCGCCCGGACCATTCACAATGCAGCCCATCACCGCGAGGGTCATCGTTTCTACGCCGTCATATTGCGTCTTCCAGGTAGGCATCATTTCGCGAATGTAATCCTGTGTCTTTTCGGCGAGTTCCTGAAACGTCGAACTCGTCGTTCGGCCACATCCAGGGCAAGCCGTAACGCTAGGCGAAAACGCGCGCAATCCCAACGATTGCAGCACCTCGCACGCGGCATAAACTTCCTCGCGCCGGTCCCCGCCCGGTTTCGGTGTCAGCGAAATGCGAATAGTATCCCCAATTCCGTCATACAGCAGCACACCCAGCGCCGCCGCCGACCATATCTGCCCCTTCATTCCCATCCCGGCTTCGGTCAACCCCAAATGCAACGGCTGCTCGGTTTTTGCCGAAAGATCGCGATACACGGTAATCAAATCGCGCGGCCGCGAAGTCTTGCACGAAATAATAATCTGGTCACTCCGCAAACCGCTCTCCAGCGCTAGTTCCGTCGATTGCAGCGCCGAAAGCACCATGCACTGATTAATAATGTCCTCGGATTCAAAGCCGAGATTCTTGTCGGTATTCTCCTGCATCTTGCTCATCACCAATTCCTGGTTGAGCGATCCGCCGTTCACGCCGATGCGCACGGGCTTTCCGTGATCCACCGCGACCTTGCAAATCGTGGAAAATTGCTCGTCCCGCCGCTGTCCGGCTCCCACATTTCCCGGATTGATGCGGTATTTATCCAGCGCTTTGGCGCATTCCGGATACTTGATCAGCAGCACATGCCCGTTGTAATGAAAATCCCCGATGATCGGCACGTTGCAGCCGGCGTCGAGCAGCCGTTTCTTGATGATCGGCACCGCCGCCGCCGCCTCCGGCACATTCACCGTCCACCGCACGAGTTCCGATCCAGCTTCCGCCAGCTCCAGTGTCTGTTTAAGCGTCGCCTCCACATCCGCGGTATCCGTGTTGGTCATAGACTGCACGACGATCGGCGCGCCACCGCCAACGCGCACGGTTCCCACCTTCACGCCAAACGTCTTGCGGCGCGGATGCTTCGATGCAGCAGCCTCAAATCCCTCAATTTGCGTAAGCACTCTCATAATTCTAACGTGAATCACCCCGTCCGCGAAATCGTCCGTCTTCTGTGTGCCCCGGCCCTGTCGGGGCGCCGGGCGCCACCGTGTCTCACAGCGATCCTCGAATACCGAGGGCGTCGGCGTTTTCGCGCAACGCCGCAATACAAAATGCAATGTGCTCCTCGATCGGGGCGCCCAGTTCTTCCGCCCCTTTGCGCACGTCGTCGCGATTCACGCCGCGCGCGAAAGCCTTGTCTTTGAGCCGTTTCTTCACCGAGTCGGGCTCAAGGTCGAGGATGCTTTTCGACGGCCGCACGTAGGTGCAGGCCACCAGGAAGCCGGCGAGTTCGTCGCAGGCAAACAGCGTGTGTTCCAGCAAAGTTTGCCGCGGGACGTTGCAGTAATCCGCGTGCGAGAGGATGGCGCGAACCATTTCCTCGGGATAGCCGCGTTCGCGCAGGATTTTGGCGCCTTCGGCGGGATGCTCGGCGTCGGCGGCGTGCGCGTTGTTGGGAAAGCGTTCGTAATCGAAATCGTGGAGCAGCGCAGTGTTGCCCCAGAATTCCTCGTCCTGGCCATGCTTGCGGGCGTAAGCGCGGACGCAGGTTTCCACCGCGAGCATGTGTTTGCGCAGCGATTCGGATTGCGTGTATTCGCAGACGAGCTTCCAGGCGTCTTCGCGTGAGGGGAGATTGGCGTTGGTCATAGAGATGAAAATATAACAGAGCTTGGAAGAATGGGAGGCCAAGCAAGGAGGGATGGAGGTAAGGAAGCAGGAAAGCGAGAGTACGAATTGCGGCGCGAGCTGGCGCGCGAAGTGTTATGAGCACGTCACCCTGGATTTTGTGTAAGCTGCTTTGTATGAGTAAGTTGCATGCCATGGGAGGGCCACCGCCCTATGGTGTTTCACAAAAGTATTCATTCTAATAGGGTTACGCGGGACATGTTTGGTAAGTGTCGCAACTGCGGGGGTTACAGACACGCATTTGGTGCAAAATGGCGAAATTCGGAAAAATCGTGTTGATTCTATTGGGGTTACAAAGTGGTGTGTTAGATTTCGTGGAAGTGCGGATTCTAAAGGAGTTGCGAGAGAAATGAGCGCGTGCGGATGTCCGGAAGTGACGCGGATTGGAAGGATCAAGGAGAGGAAGTTGGCGGTGAGTTCTGCAGCGTACATGACGGAGGATAACAGGCACGTAATCGCTTGTCAATAGTACCTTATGGTATAGCGTTCGAATGAGATGCGCCGCGAAGAGAACCGCGGCTCATGCTTTCAAACTGCGAAAGCATAGCCACCCGGGGGCTCTGTTCGTTAAGGATGACCAATCGCCAGACCGTAGTCAGCCGCTTATTTGTTCGCCCGGAAGAGCAAGGCGAAAAATGCCAGGCCGGCGCAAAGCAACAGCGCTGCGGAGGGTTCGGGGACGCTGGAACTGGCTGCAGTGACGACAGGAGCGGGAAGGTTTTGCAGGCTGGCGGGGTTCAAGATGAAGCTGCTGGGCGTCAGCGCTGTGCCTGGGATATTCAACACGAGGTCGGCACCGCTGTTGAAGTCGTCTGAATAGCACTGTGAGAAATCCGCGGCGCAGAGAGACATGGCGAAAGCGTCGGGTGTGCCGCCGGCGAAGTTATCGGTGACGTTCAACAGGAACGAGAGCGAAGAGCCCACAGTAAAGCTCTGGTAGAAAAGAGAGGAGAAATCCACGTCGTCAAGGAACACGGAGCTGGAGAGCGAGCCACTGGTGTCCGTGCCGAAGTAGGTGGGCGAGCCTTGAGCGGCACCGCCACCGAAATTGAAGTTGGTGATGGTGGCGGAGTTATCGGCCACACCGTCTCCATCGGTAAAGCCAAAGACAAGAATCTGCGTTCCGCTTAAGGAGGAAGTGTTGAGGCTGACGTCGAAAGAATCGGCGCAGGCCGCGACAGCCATCACGCTGGCGAGCGAGATTGTTAAAGCGATGACTATGAGTATTCGGTTGATGCGCATTTTATCTCCTCGATGCTGTACGTTCTTGAGATTTGAAATTGTCATTGGCGATGCTCTGGCGCACTTCTATCGCGCACCGGGGCCGGCGAGAACGCGAGTGCCGTAGGTGATAGCGGTCTTAGTCAGATCGGTGAATTGCAAAGCGAACATGGCGCTCTGACCCGGCGCTAGCGATGCAGCGGAGTTGAGATAGGGGCTTCCGGCTGGAGGGTCAAGCGAGTCGGTGAGGCCGGTCGCATTGAACAGCGCGGCGTTGGCGCTGAGACCGTCGAGCACCAGCGAAATGGGGCCAGTGATGGCGGCCGCGGAGACGTTGGTGACCGTGACGGTTTGCGCGTAACGCCCACTGGCCGGATTTAGCACGAAGCCGCCACGCGTGACACTGACGGAGCCGGAGACGTCGATGGCGCAGCCGCAGGAGTTGAAGTTGGCGGTGATGGTCTGAGGTCCGGTCAGGTAGATATAGGTGGAGGCGCTGTTGGGAGCCGCGACGTTGCCCGTCCAGCCTGCGAACATGTAGCCCGTGTTGGGCGTCGCGCTGAGGTTCACGAGGGAGGTAAATGGCACGTTGTCGCTACCCGCAGGCGGCGTAGTGGTACCTGCTCCGGCTGGCGAAATTAGTATGGTGAGCTGGGTGAGATTCGGATTGCTCTTCGACGTGCATGGATTGGTGATGAATTTGTGGAAGACTTCGCAGTCCTCAAAAGCGCCGATGTCGACACCGGTGTGATCCACGCCGGGGCGCGGGAAGGCGCGCTGATCGAGGGTGAGGGAAGTTTCAAGATCGGCGGCGCCAAAAGCCGGCGAGGTGTTGGTGATCGCTTGCGTGGGTGTGAAGCCGCCGTTTAATTGCAGAGGGCCCAGTTGCGGGTCGGCGGTGGTGACGACGCCCTGGCAGTTGTCGTTGCTGAGCACCAAATTTCCCACGCCGGAGACGGTGATGTTAGGACCTTGCACCGAGCATTCCGCAGCGCCGTTGTTGGAGATGATGGTGTTGTTGAGCGTGAGAGAAGCTGGGTAGGACGGATCGGTCTGCGCGACAACGACTCCGCCGTTGGAACCTGTGGACTGGTTGCCGTCGATGGTGACGTCGTTCAGGGCGAGGGCGCCGTTGAGGGTGAAGATGGCGCCGCCGGCGTCCGCGCCGTTGTCGGCGGCACTGCTGGTACCGGCGCCGCCGCCCTCTCCGCGCGTGACGTAATTATTGAAGAAGGTGCTGTTAGTAACGATTACCGAGCCGCTGTCGTTGAAGATGGCCCCGCCGAGCGCGGCACCGCCGCCGCCATTGATAGAACTGGCGTTGCCGGCGTACTTGCCGCCGACACCTGGATGACCGGGATTGTAGACGGGGCCATTGGATGCGCCTCCGCCAGCACCGAAGCCACCGTTGCCGCCGAAACTACCGCCGACAAGGCCGTTCCACGCTGAACCGCCGCCGCCGCCAAAACCGCCGCTGCCGCCGTTACCACCGCCTTCAGCGCCGCCACCACCACCGCCACCATAAGCGCCGTTTCCGCCATTGCCGCTGCCGACCAGGATGCGCTGCTGGCCGCCGCCTCCGCCTCCGCCGGGGCACTGCCCGTCTTGACCATTGAGGTTGCTGTCCGATCCACCTGCGCCGCCGCAGAACGACCCTGAAAAATTGCCACCACCACCGATTCCCGTCAGGCAGGAATTACCGACACCGTCGGTAGCAGAGCCGCCGCCTCCTCCGCCGGTACTCGGCTCATTCGTGCCGCAACCGAACCCGCCACCACCGAATCCGCCGAATCCGCCGCCGCCGGCTCCCCCTGAGTCAGTGGTGCCAGTGCCACCGGCGCCGCCTACCGCGCCGTTGCTCTGAAATGTGGAGGAATCTACATTCAGGGTGCCGAAGTAAACGTAAATGGCGCCGCCCGCGCCCATGCCGCCCCCGCCGCCACCAGCTCCAACCGTCTGATCTCCTCCGAGGCCGCCTAGAACATTGAAACCGACGATGTTGGCGTTTCGAATGGTGAGATTGCCGCCAGGTCCCACGGCAAAGGCTCGAAAAAGCGGGTTGCAAGCATTGTTAGTAAGGAGGACGTTATCGAAGCTGTCGCAGGGAGGAAGAGGCTCGTCATTACCAACGTGGGCGAGGGGATCATATTGTATTGTGGAACCGAATGCCTCGATAGTAATCGTCGAGGTCACGATGGGAGTAGCCGTCGGACCCAGATAATTGACGCCACTCGCGGGCCCAAACATCAGAAAGAGGCTATTTGGTGGCAGGACGATAACGTCGTTGCCGCTTCCCGGGGTGCATTGCGTCGCTACTGGAATTCCGGTGCCGAGGTACTCATGTGACTGGTAGCCACTAAGGTACGCGATGTTTTGCTGGAAGATTGAAGCGAAGATAGCTTCCTTTAGCGAACAGCCCCCGGAAGAAGAGGTCTTATCGTCGGTGGTGGTGACATAGATGACGTTGGCGTGAACCGGAGGCGCGCACAAGCCGCTAGCCATGAACAGAATCAGCAAAAGAGAGCAGCTTAGACATACTGACGGTACAGCACGGAAGGGGGAACGCATACGTACCTCATGAGGCTTCGAGTTATTGGAATCCAAGTCTTGATTCAGGAGTCAGCGCCACCGGGGAAGTGGAATGCCTTGGCCTGCATGTTTCGCGAATGTCTTCTCAAAATAGGCGCGAACGGTCAATGCACGGCGGGTGAAAAACGGGTGATGCAGAGGTGAACGCCTAAATAACTGATTTCACAGAGAATGGTGCTTGCAATCGGTAGGCAGGGCGGGCAAAATTAGGGCCCTTTTGCGGGAGAGTTTGCTCTTGGCGAATCGAACCAGCTCGCAAAGTTTGCGCTTTGGGCCCTACGAGCTGTACCCGAGGTCCCAAGAGCTGTTCAAGCACGGCGTAAAGCTGAAGGTGCGCCCACAGGCGCTTCGGTTGCTGACGTTGATGTTGGGTCGGCCGGGCGAGGTCCTAACCCGAGAAGAAATCCGCAAGGAGCTTTGGTCGGCGGAGACGTTCGTCGATTTTGAGCACAGTTTGAACGCGGCCGTCAAAGCGCTGCGTAGTGTGCTGAGCGACTCGGTGACCGAGCCGCGATACATCGAGACGCTGCCGAAAATCGGTTACCGGTTCATGGCGGCGGTGACTACTGTAGCGGAAGGGCCAGAACCCACGGCGGAGTTTGCGAGTGCGGGCAGCGTAGCCGCGGACCAGCCAAGACTGGAAGCCATTCGCACTAGCAGCGTCACTGCCGTGGAGGTTGCAGTCTCGCCCGCCGGCGCTCGCCGGGTGCTGTGGGTCGCGATGGCCGCGGCGCTGGTGGTCGCGACGGCGATTGCCGGTTACTACTCGCATATTTCGGCGATGCGCGCCCGAACGGCCGCAGTGGCGTCTGGGCGACGGATTTTGGCGATTCTGCCATTTCAAAATTTGAGCGGCGGGACGGACGAAGACTATTTCAGCGATGGTCTGACGGAAGAGTTGATCGCACAATTCGGGATGCTCGACCCGCAACATCTCGGGGTGATCGCGCGAACTTCGGTGATGCACTACAAGCACAGCGACAAGCCACTGGATCAGATTGGGCGGGAACTTGGCGTACAGTACGCGCTGGAAGGGAGCGTGCGGCGGGACGCGGACAAAGTGCGAATTTCAGCGCAGCTCATTCAACTGAAAGATCAGACCCGGCTGTGGTCTCGCGAATACGATCGCGAATTGGGCGATTTATTGACGTTGCAATCGCAGATTGCGCGCGATATCGACGAGGAAATTCGTTACGCACTGGGCGATCCGGAGCCCGCGAAATCGGTGCACGAACTCGCCGGCACCCGGGAATCGTACGAGGCTTACGACCTGTATCTGAAAGGGCTGTATTTCTGGAACAAGCGCACGATGGAGGGACTCCAGCGGGCGACGGAATATTTTCAGCAAGCGACCGACAAAGATCCGCGGGATGCGCGGGCCTATGCGGGGCTGGCCGATTGCTACGTATTGCTGAGTGGTTATAGCGGGCTTACCCCGAGAGAGTTTATCGCCAAGGGCCGCGCGGCGGCACAAAGAGCCGTGGAGTTGGACGACGCTTTGGCGGAGGCACATACGGCCAAGGCGGTGGTGGCGCAGGATTTTGACTGGGACTGGAAGACAGCGGAGGGCGAATACCGGCGAGCCATCGAATTAAATCCGAACTATGCGACGGCACGGCATTGGTACGCGGAGTATCTGGGGCTGATGGGGCGGTTCGACGAAGCGGGCATGGCGTTCGAGCAGGCACGGCAACTTGATCCGCTGTCGCTGATCATCGCCACCGATCACGGTGCGGTTTTGTACTACGCGCGACAATACGATCAGGCCATCGCGCAGTTTCGCGCCGTCTTGGAAATGGAACCGTCGTATCCGCGCACGAATATACTCGACTATGCTTATTTAGAAAAAGGGATGAAGGCCGAGGCGTCAGCGCATTTGGAAAAGTGGCGCTATGCGAACGACCCGAGTCCGTGGTTTCTCTGTAACAAGGCGTACCTACTGGGACGACTGGGAAAACTGGACGAAAGTCGCGAGACGCGCGATGCGCTGTTGCGGGCGAATCAACAACAACCAATCGATCCCCTGCTGTTGGCCATCACCTATTTAGCGACGGATGAGAGGAAAGAGGCGCTCCGCTGGCTGGAAAAGGCTTACATCAGTCATTCGGTTTCGCTAACCTCGCTGAAAGTAGATCCGATGTATGACGCGTTGCGCGGGGAGCCGCGGTTTCAAGCGTTGTTGCGCGAGATGAACCTCGCGCGTTGAGGACTGTACGTTGGTACAGGCGAAGGTCGGGCGTAACTTCTGAGTCACCAGAGCGGCGCAGTAAAAAAAATTGAAAAATACTCTTGACAGGAATTCACGCACGCACGATACTCCCTTTGCGCCAGTTTCTGCCTTCCCCCGCACGAACGTTCCGACGTTCCTAATCCCTATTCGCACGCCGGATAAACAGTCAGCGAGGAGCACTGGTGTCGGCACAACTAGATAAAGAAGCCCTCAACACATTTGAGATGGATCGGGAAGTGATACGCTGCAAAACCTGCGGTTTGGTCCAATACCGCACGCGCACCGGGAATTGCCGGCGATGCGTGCGCGCCCTGCCTCAGCGTTTGGAGTTCCTGATTCCTCCCCCGGAAGCGCCGGAGGAAGCAGTCGCTGAGCCCACACCGGAAAGATTTGCCAACCAGGAAACGGTCGAGAACATCGGCCAGCGGATTCGCCAGTTGCGCGAATCACGCACCATGACCCAGAGCCAGCTGCAGTCGCGCTCGAAGGTCTCGCGGTCCTATCTGTCGCGCATCGAAAGCGGGCAGATGACGCCTTCGCTGGGAACGCTGGAGAAGATTTCCGAAGCGCTCAACGTGGGGTTGAATCGGTTTTTTATCCCGGAGTCTGACGGAGAAGCGCTGCTGGAGGATCCGTTCATCCAGGGATTGCGGCCGTTTTTGCATCAGCTGGATTGGGAACAATGGCAATCCATCTTGAAGCGGCTGCAGGCGATCAGCGACAACATCAGCGCGGTGCCTGCTACGCTCCGCCCTATCGGTAATCCGGCGCGGCTGCCGCAGACGGCGTCGGCGAATGGCGCGGCTAGTGGGAATGGGAATGGCCACCTTGGTCACGTGAATCACAACGGGCATGCGAATGGGAATCCGATGCAGCATGCGCATGGTCATCCTCAGGGTTATCCGCTGCGGAGGCCGGGCGCGGTGGTGTTTCAGCGGCCGGTTGCGCGGTAAGACCGCGCGATAACGCAGCATAAAAGTTTGCCAGGCAAGCACACTTCGGCGCCCGTGATCGTTTGGCCTAGATCGCGGGCGTTGTTGTTTTTTGGCGAGGGAAAAATTCCAACGAAAATCGCCCGATATAAGTCACTCGCGGACGATGGTGACTTTTGCGGACGGGACTTCCAGGCGATCGAGGCGATGATCCTTGTCCAGATACAGCAGGACTTCCAAGTCGGAGGTGGTGGCGCGGAGGCCTTCGTAATTTTTGCCGTCCGCGGTTGCGGGACCGGTGGATTCCACGGTGATGGAGCCGGGAGTTAGTTCTTGCGGGATTAGCACGGGAAAAGTTTGCGCGCCGCGTTTCTGCCAGTCGTAGAGGCGGGCGAGAACGGCGTATTGGTGATAAAGATTGTTGTCCAGGATGGCTACCATCGACGCGCCGAAGGACATGTCTTGTTCGAAGGGGCGGGCGCCTTGCATTTCCAGCGTAACTTTGGCGATGCCGTTGGCGAATAAAATGTGGGCGCTGTTGGTTTTTTCCGCTTGCGAGGTCCACTCGTAGCTGATGGGTGTGCCATCGGATTGCAGCGTCAGCGTGCCCGTGACCGTGGCTGGCGTGGTTTGCGGGACTTTCAATTCCGTGGTGCCTTTGGCGACCCAGCCTGCGGCGGATGGGGCGATTTCGAACTCTTCGTGCGCCACGGTTTGGCCGTCGACCTGGATGGTGAACTTGCCTTTGTCGGCCAGGAAAATAGTGGGCGCTGCGGAATTTTTTGGGCCGGCCGCGGCCGCGAGTGCCGCGAGGAGAATCACCAGTGCGGTGCAGCCGACGAAGCAGCGTTTAGATTTTGCGGTTGATTTCGAGATGCGCATAACCATTCCCCCACAGTAAATCCCTCGGTGCGAAACCAAGCGCTGCTTTTTGGTTCAGTAAATCGCGGCGGTGTTGCCGAAAGCACAGCATGACATTTTTGACCCGCAAATGGTGGGGTTTCAAGCGGGAGGTTTCTCGACTACCAAATGGGCCTCGCTGCCGCCGAGGATGCCCAGGCGCAGAATTTCGGTGACTACCTGTGCGGGATCTGCGGCACTGTCGATGCGATGGTCGGCAAGTTGATAGGACGGCAAGCGCTGGGCGTAGAGCGCACGAAAGCTTTCTTCGTCGCGGAAAAGCGGGCGGCCGGTCATGGTCATGCAGCGGCTGAGCAAAACGTCGGGGGGTGAGTCGAGCCAGAGGACCGGAACGTTGGCGGCACGAAGAAACTCGGGGCAACCTGGTTGCGCGTAGGTGCCGCCGCCGAGCGCGAGGACCGTGCCTGCTTGATCCTCCGCGGCGCGGCCCAAAGCGGCGCGCAACTGGTCGGCTTCAAATTGGCGGAAGGCGGGTTCACCGAAGCGCTCGAAAAATTGCGGGATGGCGATGCCGGAGGCGGTTTCGATGCGTTCGTCGAGGTCCACGAAGCGCCACGCGAGCTGGCGGGCGAGTAGATTACCTACCGTGGTCTTCCCGGAGCCCATGAAACCGGCCAGGCATAAGACTTGCGTGGGGTTCGCAGATCCGCGCGTGGTTAAGGATGAGGGTTGCGTCATAGTAGCCCGCCGCTGTGGCGCAGCAGGAATCGGCCCGCTCAAAAGTGAGCAGCGGCGTCGAACAAAACTTTTGTGGCGCGATTGGAAATCAGTCACGCTTCAAGATGCGGATTGTACCACTGTAGGAGGACAGTTCGACTTTAGCCAGGCCTTGGCCAATGGTGCCGAAAAAACCTCTCGTGTACTTGCTGGCTAGGTGCTTGAGGCCGTGGGAGTCGGGCTTTAGGAAATCGGCGGCTTGGTTGTCGACGGTGCCGGTGGAGGTCTGGGCGTTCAGGTCGAAAGAGTCGCTGGTGGAAAAGCGCACTTCGACGACGCCTTTGCCGCTCTTCATGGTGTACAGGCCGGTGCGGACAAAATCGCCGTCGAAAAGGATGTTGCCGGAGGTAGTAAAGAGATTGACGTTGGAGAGCGCGGGTTGCAGCAATTGCGCGCTGCCGCTGATGGAGGAAAAATTCAATTTGCCGGCGCACTGGGTGCAGACCAGCGAGCCGCTCTTGGTGGTGACGATAATGTAGCCCGAAACTTCTTTGAGGTGGACGTCGCCGGCCACGCTTTCCAGGGTCATATCGCCCATAACCTGTTCGACGAAGATCAAGCCGGTCTGTGTTTTCAGCTGCAGCTCAGTTTCTTCGGGAACGGTCAACTGAAAATCGGCTTCCATCTCGGTGGGTTGCGCGCTGGAGTCGATGAGGTTGGAGGAGACGCCGATGCGGTCGCCAGCCTGTTCGGATTCGATGCTGATTTTGTCCGAAGCTTGCGTGCCGGTGAGTACCACTTCCGGGTTGCGCCAGGACTTCACTTCAATGCGGCCGTTGCCGATATTCTGGATGACGACCACGGGCTTGCCCTTTACGGTGAAATGCTTCTCGAAGTGTTGCGGGCCCGCTTGCGCCGGCGCCGCCGGCCACAGGAATATTCCAGCGCCGAGCACCGGAAGTACGCTACGCCCTACGAGTCGCAGACTCATCTTAGTTTACGCTCCTGCCGCGATCCATCATCTCGGCGAGTAACTCGGCTTTTTGTTGATAGGCTCCGGCCAGATACTCCCGGGCCAGCTGGTCATGCGGATTGGCTTTGAGGTGATGCTCACACTCCGCGATAAAAGCGTCAAGGGTTTGCAGATCTTTTTGCAGGGAATCATCAACCGGGGAAGAAGCAAGCGTGCCGGCGGGCTGCGCCGCGCGCAGTTCGTGCTCCTGGTTGGTGAGCGCAGTGCCGGAAGCGGCCAAGGCATCCGGCTCTTGAACCTGAACCTTAGCTGCAGGCTCGCTCGGTGTTACTGGCGCGCTATTTCGCAACTGCACTACGCCCCCGGCAAAAATCAGCAGGCCCACGGCGGCAGTGGCCAAAGCGCGGCCCTGAAGGAGTCCGGAAAATCCTTCCCACCAATGACCGCGTGGTGCTGGCGCGATCGCGCGCGTTCCTTCGTGGATCAAGCCCTCCGCGACGAGTTGCGCGCGCAGGGAAATCCAAATCCGCGCGGGAGGTTCGACTTCGGCGGGCAGTTCGTGAGCGGCGGAGACGATAGAGTTAAGATCGGCGACAAACGACTGGCAGGCGGTGCATCCCGCGAGATGTTCGCGAGCGGTTTCTGGCAGCGGCGATAGACCTTCCAGTTCAATCGCGCCAACCACGTCGTTACATCGCATGGGACTACCCATTGCAATTTACCCCGCGAGAATAGTCGACACAGAACTCTCCCGCCGTACATCGAAAATCGGCTTTTAGCGTTGCACACCCTGCAATTTGCATCATTCTATCTCAATCGCCTTCCGTCGTCTGCGACTTTGCCGCGGCCCGTTCATCGCGCGCATGCTGGCGAACGTCCTCCTGCAATAACTCGCGCAAACGGGTGCGCGCCTTGTGCAATTGCGATTTCGAGTTCCCGACAGAGCAGCCCATAATCTCCGCAATCTCGTTGTGCTCGTAGCCCTGCACATCGTGCAAGGTGAACACCGTGCGATATCCGGGTGGGAGCTTATCAATGGAGCGCTCAAGATTGACCCGGTCTACCGCGCCGCTAAGCCGCAGGTCCGGCGCGCCAACATCCTTGCGCGGACCGCTTGTTTCGTCGTCGGGATCAGTAACCTCGTCCAGCGAGGTGGCAGGGAGCGTCTTCTTGCGCAGGCGCATCAACACGACGTTTACCGTCATGCGATGCAGCCACGTAGAGAACGCGGACTCTCCCCGGAAAGTCCCGATCTTGCGGAAGAGCTGCAGAAAGGCTTCCTGCATCAAATCTTCCGCGTCGGATGGCTCACGAACCATCCTTAGACATAAAGCGTAAACGCGACGGCCATGCAACGCGTACAAGAACTCAAAGGCCGCGGCGTCGCCCGCCTGCGCCAGGCGAATGGCATCCGCTTCAGTCAATGGTTTGGGTGTCTGCGGAGCAGGCACCCCGCTCGGAGCTGCTGGTCGAGTTCGGGCCAACGGTCCAATAGCGGCGCATTTAAAGATTCGGATGCACCGATTGCTCCTTTGAGTTGTCCTCGCGTCTACGCGGTTTGCCTAAAAAGTACGCGCACGAGCGGGCAGCCGACGATGGCGCCGGAAGACTGCTTTGATGGCAGTGGATTATTCTCCCGCGAACTGGGGCATACGTCTATGGCGGATCACCCTGCGCTCGGGCACGGGCTTGCGCGGGTTCATCTGGGCGTCTACGGTTTTCTGGAAAGGCAGCAGTTGATCGTCGGGGAGCACGCGGAGAAAGCACTTTAGCAAGACCATGGATTCCCGGAAGCAGGTATTCAGGTCGAAGTGGTCATGATCCAGTGTGGCCCATAACGCCCGGCTATCCAGCGGCGCCCCGCTGGCCAGATCTTCCGCCGCTTCCCGGAAATCGCTGCCTAACTCCGTCACCATATCCTTGAGGGAACTGATCTTGCTTAGGAACTGGGCACGCTGCGACAAGAGTACGCGGTTTAGCATGGAACTCATCCGCGCGGAGCGCTGCCCGCGAGTGCCTTGGAAATCCGTGGTTTTCAACGGCGCGACGCTGGGAACAATGCCATAGCATTTGGCGTGCTGGTCCAGAGAACATAGCAATGCTTGCAAGCGGTCGGTGAGGCGGGAACAAAGGGCCGGCGTGACATCGATGATCTGGAAGGATTTTCTCAGCGACCCGGAATCCCGCAAGCCCATGGCTTCATCCAGGGAAACACTGAACATCATGTAACAGGCTTCAAATTCGCTGGCATACACCCGGAACGTCTGCATCTTAGCTTCGGGAAGCCAGCCGTACCAATCGGCTTGTACTGAAGCACCCGGACCGGGACGGGGCTTGGAGTCTCGCAAGAAATTCTCCCAAGGTGCGACCGGCGGGGAGCATACCACAAATGTGAAGAGCTGTGGAAAATTATGAGTATGCCGAGGGTGGGGCAGCGCTGGATGGAGGAAGCCGCCGGCTAGCGAGAACTACTACTTACAGTACCTGGCTCGACACCTGGAACCGTTTTCCTCAGCCTGTGGCGCTGGTGCATTGCGACCACTCTTTCGTTAGTGAGAAACCTCGTGCACGGGAAGCCTTTTCTACAAGTCGCTGAGAACACGCGTGAATCTGCCATAGGCCAGAATTTCGCCGGTGCGCTTATGCCACTCCGGTGCGTCCTGCGGGACGCCACGACGAGCTTCGCAAGCCTGCTGGCAGGCCACGAGGACTTCCCGGAGCGCCCGCTCCAGGGCGTTCTCGAGATCGGGACAGTCAGGCCCGGACCGCGGTTGCGAAAACGAGTGGGATGCTTGCCGAGAAAAGGGATGTGACACCGAGATGTCCTCCTTGAGGCCGGATGGGGCCGGGTGATCCGCACAGGGTTATGATTATTTACTATCAAACTATAATATCACTAATGATAGTATCATGCGAGGATAGCCATAACCGTATAACCAACAAGTTCGTTGTAACATCATTGGCTGGGCGGCGTCAAGAGTTTCGTGCGGGTGCTCTGGAGACCTGCCCCGTTAGGTTCGCAACGGCGGCTGGCCCGCCTCGGGGCGATTTCCCGGCGCTGCTGTGGCCGGGCGCATGCGCTCCGCTGCCATGCGCTCGTCATCCGCGCCGTACCGCGGTAGTTCAGGCGAGGCGGTTCAGGCCGGACGGTCGAGCGCAGCGCTCCCGGAATCGGTGGAGCGGACCCTTTGCTGCAAGCCGCAGAGGGCGCTGGTTAATCGGCCGTAGGCCAGGATTTCGCCGATATACTTTTGCGACTCGGGTCCGCCCTCGGGGGCAGACCTCCGCGCCGCGCAGACCGCTTCGCATTCCACCAGAATCTCGTGCAGCAAGCGTTCCACCAAATGATCGAGGCCGGCTTGGGGTGGCGGAAACAGCAGCCTTTTGCCGGAGGACGCGAGGTGCAGACGGTCCTCAAGGCCGTGCCGCAAATGCGCCACATGTTCGCCAAACAATCGCGTGTACTCACGCTCCAAGGCGTGCAAGGCGCCCTGGCCGGCCCGGCACTTCTGGATTTCCACCTGCAGTGCGGAGGATTGTTGCAGCAGCGGCGCCAGCCAGCCAGTCGGACCCGCGGAGACGAAGGGGATGATCTGGTCATGCGAACGGCAAACGGCAGCAATCGTTGCGGCGGAACATTCCTTGGCGAAACCCGAGATGCAATAAGGGCAATATAGCCGGAATGGGTACGCGGCGAGCAGCCAGTTCCAATGCATTTCCAGGCGCAGGCAAGCCGAATAATCGCCATCGGCGGCCAGCAGGTTTGCCATCTCGTCGAAGACGCGGACTCGTGCGCTGGGCGATAATTGGGCGGTTTTGGCGAGCAGTTCGCCCAAGACATCCTTTGCGTCGCCGTCGCACAGCGCACTGTTGTCCTTCATTGCTTCCAATATAGAGGACGCGTCCAGATAGGAAAGCAGGCCGGCGCGTTCCAGGGCCTCGGGCTCCACTCCGCAGCGCCTCAGAGAGTCGTTCACGGCTCGTGTGTGGTCTGGGGTGGCAATGATTAGGGAGATTTCGCCGGCTTCCAGTCCTTCGCAAAGATAGGTGGCGATGCTCTGCGCGGGAAAGAAGTCCGGTTCATAGAAGTCCGCCACATGCGTAGGGGGCGGCTCGGGTTGCAGCGGGGGGCAAGAGTCGTGAAGATGCGGGTAAGGTTGCATGGAGACGCCCTCCTTGAAATGCGAATCGGCCGGCGGGTTCGGCGAGGCATGCGCCTGGGCGAGTGTAAAGCGCAATACATGGAGAGTAGCACAAGAGGGCTGCTTTATATATAAAGTTATAAATACCAAATAAGTTATAACAGGATCGTCGTGCGAAGCGGCGGGTGTTCCAGGGGACCAAGCCCCGCGCGGTCATTCCTTTACGGGTGCACCCCACCCTACTTTTTTGCACGTTGTGAGGGTTCGCAGCCTGGACGGAACGCAATGCAGCCCGGAAGACCGCGAGGCACAATTTTCTACGAGATTTAGATTACGACATAGAGATGTCGTTGTCACAAGAAAAGTGTGGCAATCGTTTCGCCGGCGGTTGCTCTGGACGATTCGCCAGGAAGACACTTGAAAACAGGGCAGTACGAACCGGCGGGAATAGCGGGATGGTTGCTCGGGCGCGGTGTGGGCCGCTATACTCGCCTGCTACCTTAAAGAGAGGATTACATTTTGCAATTCGAGCCACGGGACCAGTTTGAACAGCGACAGAAGAAGCTAGAGCAGATCGTGGCGCTCGGCCACGTGGCTTTTCCGCATGAGTTTAGGTGGACGCATACGCCGGCGCAGGTGGTGGCGGCATCTGGGGAGGCTTCGGCGACCGACCTGGAAGCGAAAAAACAGGAAGTAAGCGTGGCGGGACGGATGGTGTCGTACCGGCTGATGGGTAAAGCCGGGTTTGCGCATCTGCAGGGGAACGGCAAACGCCTACAGATTTACGTCCGTAAGGATGCGGTGGGCGAAGCGGGCTTTGCGTTGTTTCACCTGTTGGATTTGGGGGATTCGATTGGGGTTCGCGGACATTTGTTCCGCACCAAGACGAACGAGCTGTCGGTGTGGGTCGAACAGTTGACGTTTTTATCGAAGGCGTTTTTGCCGCTACCGGAGAAATGGCACGGGCTTGCGGATGTGGAGATTCGCTACCGGCAGCGGTATCTGGATTTAATCGCGAATGAGAAGGCGCGGGAAGTTTTTGTCACGCGGGCGCGGATTACGCGGGAGTTGCGGCGATTTTTTGATGCGCGCGGGTACATAGAGGTGGAGACACCGATGATGCATCCGGTGGCGGGCGGGGCGGCGGCGCGACCGTTTGTGACCCACCACAATACTCTGGATATTGACCTCTATATGCGGATTGCGCCGGAGCTGTATTTGAAGCGGTTGACCGTGGGTGGGTTTGACCGGGTGTACGAGATCAACCGGAATTTCCGCAATGAGGGAATTTCGACGCAACACAATCCGGAATTTACGATGTTGGAGTTCTATGAGGCCTACAGCAACTATCGCGATTTGATGGATTTGAACGAAGTGCTGTTCGCGGAGCTGGCAAAGAATGTTGCTGGCTCTACCACCGTGAAATACGGTGAGCACGAGCTGGATTTCGCGAAGATGGAACGCCTCTCGATGCGTGACGCCATCATTAAATATTGGCCGCACGCAGCGGGTGCGGCGCCGGCAGCTGAGGAGTTGGCTGCGCCGGGCGGTCCGGCGAACATCGGTCAGCGCTACAACGCTTGGGCGAAGCCTGCCGCAGCTCCTTACGCCGCGGCGAAAGGTTCGCTCAGCGATGGGCGGTGGATTGGGCTGCTGTTTGAAACGTTCGCCGAGTCGAAACTTGTTCAGCCGACGATTTTGTACGATTTTCCGACGGATATTTCGCCACTTTCAAAGCAAAAGCCCGATGATCCGACGCTGACCGAGCGCTTCGAGATTTATATTGCGGGGATGGAAGTGGCCAACGGATTTTCTGAGCTAAATGATCCGGCCGAGCAGGAACGGCGCTTTCTGGCGCAGATTGCGCAGGGCGGCGACGAAGTGCCGAAGCAGCTGGATGTGGATTACATTCGCGCGCTGGCGCATGGTATGCCGCCAACCGCCGGCGAGGGCATCGGCATCGACCGGCTAACCATGCTGCTGACGGATTCGCAATCCATCCGCGACGTAATTCTTTTCCCGCAGCTTCGGCCCGTCGCGAACAACGAAGCGTCGAGCGACTCCGAGGAATCGGGCTCATAGTTAGAAAGTTTCACGGCGGAACATCCACTGATGCGATTTGAATGGTTTGTTGCGCGGCGCTATTTGCGGTCGCCTTACCGGCCGGCGGTGCTGCGGCTGGTGACGCTGTTTTCGATTGTGGGTGTGGCGGCTGGCGTGGCGACCTTAGTGATTGCGCTGTCGATGAACACCGGGTTTCGGGAGACTTTGCAGGATCGACTGCTGGGCGTGACGGCGCATATTTCGTTGACCCGGCCAGGATCTGGCGGCATTCACAACTATGAGGAGTTGGCCAGAAAGCTGGCTACTTTGCCCGGAGTTAGATCGGTGACCCCTGCCGTCTACCAGCCGGTATTGATGTCTTTCGCCGGTGACGCGCGCGGGGTGGTAACCAAGGGCATCGAGCCCCAGGAGGAAGAGCGCAGCGACGAAGCGCTGCGCCACATTGTAGCTGGCAAGCTGGATTTTTCGTTGGATGCGGATGGGATTGACGCGCTGATCGTCGGCCAGCAACTCGCCGGGGAATGGAAGTTGGCGCCAGGGGATTACGTTACGTTGATCAGTCCGCAGGGACGGCTTACGCCGTTTGGTTTGATGCCGAGGACGCGACGGTTTCGCATTACTGGTGTGTTTGATTCGGGATTTTACGATTACGACGAGAACTGGTGCTTCATGACGCTTCCGGCGGCGCAAACGCTTTCCGGGGCCGGGGATGTTGTGAATGTTCTGGAATTTCGTTTGCAGCGGCCCGAGCGCGCCGCGGAAATTGCGCGGATCGCGGAACATGCGGCAGGGGAGGGTTTTTCGGCGGCCACGTGGATGGATCAGAATCGCGCGCTGTTTCGCGCATTGCGGCTGGAAAAATTGGTGACCGCGGTGTTTATCGGGCTGATCACCTTCGTCGCGGGATTGAATATATTGGTGGTGCTGTCGATGACCGTTACGGACAAGGCGCGCGATATCGCCGTGCTGATGTCCATGGGCGCGCGACGGGAACAGATTCGCACGATTTTTCTGTGGCAGGGAATTACGATTGGTGCGGTGGGAACGAGCATCGGTCTGGCGGTCGGCTATTTATTTTCGTGGGTGGCGGGAGCGTATCGTTTGATTCCGCTTGATCCGCAGGTATACGCGGTGCCGTATGTGCCGTTTCATCCGAGCGCGATGGATGGCGTATGGATCGCGATGGTGGCGATGGGCGTGGCCACCGCGGCGACGATTCTGCCGGCGCGGGCGGCGTCGCGATTATTGCCGGTGGAGATTTTACGGTATGAGTAAGGCGTTGGAACGGTGAGCGAATCTGGCGGGGCGGGAGGCCGCTCCCGGGATGGGATTTGGCGCGCGATTTGCAACTAGAAGGGACGAGCAGCAGGCAGCGAGGGCAAGGGACGAAAGCCAGATGGGGAGAGGTACGAGGAGCCTCGGAAGTAATTGAAAAAGCGAGGGTTGGAAAGGTACCGATTTGTTACCATAAAGACCAGATTTGGGCCGGCCCGGCAGCGCCGGAAAAGGGAAACAGTTTAGCTCAGAGCGGCCATCAGGAGCACCCGTTTGCGAGCAGATGCGGGCCGGGTGGCATCTAATTAAAGATACAAGACGCAGTGCCGGCGGCCGGGTTTTGCCGGTTCGAATCCGCGAGGTAGCGAGAACAGCAGAGAAGCATGAAGTGAAATCGCGAGGAATCCACCTAAAGCAGCGGAAAAATGACGCAGAGCGCACAAAATTCGCCGCAAAGTTCGCGGGTAGCGGGAGTGGAAATTCTGGCGGGCGGAATTCCCGTGCTGGAGGGCCGCCACCTGCGCAAAATTTATGGCGCGGGGGAAAAATCGCTGACGGTTTTGGCGGATGCGAGCATTGCGTTGCACGCTGGAGAGATGGTGGCCATCGTTGCTCCATCGGGCGCGGGAAAAAGCACTCTGCTGCACCTGCTCGCTGCGCTAGACACGCCAACAAGCGGTGCTATATACTTCGACGCGAAAGCAATTGAATCAAATGAGGAAGCGGCGCTGGCGGAATTCCGCAATTGCGCCGTTGGTTTTTTGTGGCAGCGTCATCAATTGCTGCCGGATTTCACGGCTGCGGAGAACGTGGCCATGCCATTGCTCTTGCGTGGCGGAGATTCTGCTTCGGCGCTGCAATTGGCGCGGAAGTGGCTCGCGGAGGTCGGCCTCTCGGAGCGTGCCGAGCACCGCGCAGGGGAACTCTCTGGAGGGGAACAGCAACGCGTTGCGATTGCCCGGGCGCTCGTCACTGGGCCGCGGGTGTTGCTGGCCGATGAACCTACCGGAGATTTGGACGAGCAGAATGCTTGGGCTGTGTTTGAGTTACTTGAACGGCTGCATCGCGCGCATCGGTTGACGTCGCTGATTGCGACGCACAATCTGGCGCTCGCCGCGCGTTGCGACCGTATCGTGGGGCTGGAACATGGCGTTCTGAAAACTCGCGGGGCGCAAGCCTCAGCGACGGGGACCCTCGGGGGAGAAGCGAGCTAATCGTGTTCGAACGGTATACAGAAAAAGCGCGACGCGTCATATTCTTCGCACGCTACGAAGCTAGCCAGTACGGCAGTCCGTACATTGAGACGGAGCATTTGTTGCTCGGCTTGATGCGCGAGGACAAAGCCTTGGCCAACCGCTTCCTGCGGCAACAGGGCTCCATCGAGAGCATTCGCAAAGAGATCGAAGCGCGCATCACGATTCGCGAGCGCATTTCCACGTCGGTAGAAGTCCCGCTCAGTCAGGAATGCAAGCGCATCCTTAATATGGCGGCGGAAGAGGCCGAGCGCCTGGGCCACAAGCACGTGGGCACGGAACATTTGCTGCTGGGCATCCTGCGGGAAGAAAAGTGTTTTGGCGCGGAAATTTTGATGGAGCGCGGGCTGCGGCTCACGACGTTGCGCGAGGAGTTGGGACGGACGTCTGGCGAGAAAACCGCGGCAGCGCGTCCCAAGGAAACCTCCTTGCTGGCGGAGTTCAGTCGTGACTTGACGCAGGCGGCTTCGGAAGGTTCGCTCGATCCGCTGGTGGGACGCGACGGCGAAGTGGAACGCGTGATTCAAATTCTATGCCGCCGGACGAAGAATAATCCCGTGCTCATTGGCGAGCCGGGCGTGGGCAAGACCGCCATCGTCGAAGGGCTGGCGCAGCGCATCTCGGATGGCGATGTGCCGCCGTTTCTTGCCGACAAGCGCATCTTGTCGCTGGATCTTTCGCTCATCGTTGCCGGGACCAAATATCGCGGACAGTTTGAAGAGCGATTGAAAACGATCATGAAAGAGTTGATGGAGAATCAGAACTCCATTGTGTTCATCGATGAATTGCATACGCTGGTGGGCGCGGGCTCCGCGGAAGGGTCGCTGGACGCCGCCAACATTTTGAAGCCGGCGCTATCGCGCGGCGAAATTCAGTGCATCGGCGCGACCACGCCGGGGGAATACCGCAAGTCCGTGGAGAAGGACCGCTCTCTCGAGCGCCGCTTCCAAGCCGTGAAAGTTCCCGCACCCAATGAAGAAGAAGCGGTGCTGGTGATTCAAGGGGTGCGCGAGCGCTACGAGAAGTTTCACGCGGTCAGCTACACCGACGAAGCGCTTAAATATTCCGTCTATCTTTCGAACCGCTACATTCCCGACCGCTTCCTGCCGGACAAGGCCATCGACCTGATTGACGAAGCCGGCGCGCGCGTAAAATTGCGCCAGGCCACCGTCCCGGAAGAAGTGGGCGAAGTCCAGAAGCGCGTAAAGTTCATCACCCATCGCATGGAAACGGCCATCGCCAATCACGAGTTCGACAAGGCGCGCTTCTATTCCGAAGAAGAGCGCAAGGAAAAAGAAAATCTGCGCGGCCTGCGGGATCGCTACAAGCTGGACGACGCCTCGACGGGCATCGTCACGCGCGAAGACATCGAAGATGTGGTCTCGCGCTGGACCGGTATTCAGGTCAGCTCCATCAAGGAAGACGAGCAGCAGAAATTGCTGCGCATCGAGCCGGAGCTCCACAAACGCGTCATCAGCCAGGACAAGGCCATCACTGCTCTGGCGCGCGCCATTCGCCGGAGCCGCGCCGGATTGAAATCCCCAGCGCGTCCCGTCGGATGCTTTTTCTTCCTCGGGCCCACCGGCGTCGGAAAGACCGAAGTCGCCCGACGCCTGGCGGAATTTCTCTTTGGTTCGGAGAAGTCGCTGGTCCGTTTCGATATGTCCGAGTTCATGGAGAAGCATTCTGTTTCCAAGCTCATTGGCGCCCCTCCAGGCTACGTGGGCTACGAAGAGGGCGGCCAGTTGACGGAACGCGTGCGGCGCACGCCGTACTCGGTGATCCTGCTGGACGAAATCGAGAAGGCCCATCCGGATGTCTTTAATATTTTGTTGCAGGTTTTTGAGGATGGCCAGCTCACGGACGGCCTGGGCAACACCGTGGACTTCCGCAACACCATCATTATCATGACCTCGAATCTCGGCGCGCGGCATCTGCAGAAGCGCACCTCCCTGGGCTTCCAGTCCGGCGGCGAAGAAGCGGGCGCCAAGTCCGTCGAAGACCTGGTCATGAACGAAGTCAAGCGCGCGTTCAATCCGGAGTTTCTAAATCGGCTGGATGAGGTTATTATCTTTAATCCCCTGGCCGACGAAGATCTGCTACGCATCATCGACCTGCTGGTGGGACAGATGAACGACACGTTGATTCACCGCCAGGTACAAGTGGTGGTTTCGCCGGAAGCCCGGCAGTGGATCCTCGAGAAAACCTGTGCGGATCGCAATTACGGCGCTCGTCCGTTACGCCGGGCGTTGCAGAAGTATGTCGAAGATCCGTTGTCCGAGGCCTTGATTCAGGGGGACATACAAAGGCCCGCGACGCTTCAGATTTACGTCGGGGAAGAGGGCTTGGCATTTCGTCCGGTGGTTGAGGCAACCCCGGTCGTCCACTAGAGAATCAGACACCAGCACGGAGGACCCCGGACTCGCGCCGGGGCCAACGCACAGCCGGGCGCATACCGCGTTCGGCGGGAGAAGAAAAATTTGTGTTTGGGGGCGCGGCCTTGACGACCTCATCGGCCGCTGAACGAAAATTTTGTGTGTGGCCAGGAATTTCACCGCGAAGGGCGATGAAATTCGCAGCTCTTTTATATCTGCTGACGAGTTTTTCTCCTGCACTGGCGCGAAAACGGCCCTTGGCGGACGCGCATCTGCTGACAGTTGTTTCTGTTTCCTCTGCATTGGATTCGACCGAAGCGCCCCCGGATACAAACGCAACAGCAAAAGTTCCTGCGGATCCGCCAGGCGGCGGAATAGCGGCCGGCGCCGCGCAGGAGCCCTCGCAGAACGCCTCGCTCGACAATAATGGCCAGCCGCGCTTCGTCATCGACCGCATCGAATTTATCGGCAACCGGCGCATTCGCAGTGACACGCTGAAAGCTCGCATTTTCAGCCGGGAAGGCGACGTTTATAACGAAGATACGCTGCGCCGCGATTTCCAGGCCCTGTGGAACACGCAGTTTTTCGAAGATGTAAAGTTGCGAGTGGAGGACTCCGCGGATCGCGCCAACGGTAAAATCATCATCTTCGACGTAAAAGAGCGGCCGGTGATCCGCCGCATCCGCTACGACGGCATTCACTCCATTTCCGAGTCGGACATTCTGGATCGCTTTAAGGAAAAAAAGGTCGGGCTCACGGTAGAGAGCCAGTTTGATCCGACGAAAATCAAGAAGGCGGAAGTCGTCCTCGAGGAATTGTTGGGCGAGCATGGCCACCAGTTCGCGAAAGTCACGCCGCAATATGAGCGTATCGCCGCCAGCAACGCGGTCATCCTGGTGTTTAAGATCGACGAAGGACCGAAAGTAAAGGTTGGGAAAATCATCTTCACGGGAAATCACGCGTTCAGCGACCGCAAACTGATCCGCGCGATGCACAACGACCGCCCATACGCCATTCCCCTGTACATCATGGAAATCAACGTGATGCACAAGACCTATGATAAGGACAAGCTGCAGGAAGACCTGGAAGTTGGCGTTCGCGGCCTGTACCAGGACAACGGATATTTCAAGGTCCTCGTTAAGGATCCCATTATCGAAAACGTGGACACCGAAGGCTACAAACTGGGTGTGCCCCTGCCGTTCGCGGGCAAGTCCCCCGGCAAGGCCGTCAACATCACCATTCCCATCGAAGAAGGCGAGCAGTACCGCATGGGCACGCTGAAGATCGTCAGCGCGGATCCGGACAAGGCGCTGTCCCTCAAGGTGGAGGCGTTGAAAGGCTTGTGGCCGCTCAAGAAGGGCGATATTTTTTCCTCCGACAAGGTTCGCAAAGCGCTGAAGAATTACACTTCGGCGTATGGTGAATTCGGCTTCATCGATTTCACTCCCGAACCCGAGGAAGACGTTGACGACGCGGCAAAAACCATCAACATGACCCTGAAGTTCGACGAGCAGAAACAGTATTACGTCCGCCGCATCGATTTTGTCGGCAATACCACCACGCGCGATAAAGTTATCCGGCGCGAACTGCTGATTGACGAAGGCCAGCTCTTCAACAAGCGCTTGTGGGAAATCAGCATCCTGCGCCTCAATCAGCTCAACTATTTCGAACGCATCGAAGCGGACAAGGCCGCGGAAATCAAGCGCAACACCAAAGACGGCACGGTGGACATTACCCTCAAGCTTAAGGAAAAGGGCAAACAGTCCATCGGTCTGCAGGGCGGCGTCAGCGGCCTGGCGGGTACCTTCATCGGCCTGACGTATCAGACAAATAATTTCCTCGGCCTCGGCGAGACGCTTACGCTGTCGGCGCAATTCGGCGACCTGCAACGCAGCTTTACCTTCGGCTTCACCGAGCCTTATCTCTTCGACAAGCCCATCTCGACGGGTTTCACGTTGTTCTCCAGCCGCTACAATTTCAATCAGGCCAGGCAGCTGGCGCAGGCCTACGGACAAGCGGTAAGCATCAACCCTGAGTACATTCAGAATTACAGCCAGAACAGCACCGGCTTCACCACTTTTGCCAGCTATCCGCTGCGCAAACTCTCCTTTACGCGCATCGCCCTCACCTACGGGCTCACGCATACCGACATTGAAGCTTTCAACAGCACTTCGAGTCTTCTTTTTACTGCGCTGCAATTTCGCAGCGTGGCCGGACCCAGCGCGCTGAATGGCATCATTTCCAGCACCATTACGCCTTCCATTACCCACAACACCATCAACAACCCGCAAAACCCCACCAAAGGGAAGAGCTATTTTTACTCCATGGCCTTCTCGGGCGGACCGCTAGGCGGCAATGTCAATTCCATTTCCAATACGTTTGACTTCAAAACTTTCCGCCCCACGTATCACCATCGCAACACCATCGGTCTGCACTTCATGACCGCGTTCATCACCGGTTACGGCGGTAAGGACGTGCCCCCTTACAGCCGCTACTATATGGGCGGTGAAAACGATATCCGCGGCTACGACATTCGTTCGATTTCGCCCGTGGTCTTTATCCCCACGGAAACTGCGCAATCCTTTAGCTACTACTCGAACACGCATCTCGGCGCGGGCGGTGGTCCTACCTTGGTCAGCTTCAGCGTTCCAATTTTGGCTTACAGCATTTCGTTTCCCGGCGGCGATCTGCAGACGGTCGGCAATTTTGAGTATCGCGTCCCCATCGCTGGTCCGGTCGAGATGGACTTCTTCCTCGACGTCGGAACCGTCGGCATTCTCAACACCAGTGGCTTAAAGCTGGATCCGACAGGCTTGGCGAATCTCGAGACCACCTTTCCTCTGGCCACCGTGGCCGCTGACCCGAGGCTTACCCAGCACCTAACCATTGCCAACGGCACTAACTTCCGGCCGCGCGCGTCCACCGGAATTCAGTGGGTGGTTCAGCTCCCCATCATTCAGGCGCCCTTCCGCATCTACTATGCGTACAACGTCAACCGCCTGCACCAGCAGCTTTTCGCACCGGAAGATTACATCGATCCGGGCGAACGCGCTTCGCTTCTGGGGCTGCCTCCGGAGTACTTGAAGTATGTGGTCACTCCTACGCTGCAGCAGTACATCAACAACCCGGGCAACTTAAATTATTTTGAGCCGTTGCGGACGTTCCGCTTCACCGTGAGCCGCACTTTCTAGCTCGCGGAGGTTGCATGCAGTACTGCAACCAAATTTGTCAAAGCTGTTCGGATTTCGCAGGGCGCGCGGTTACCGCGCGGGGGGCAGTATCGGCCGCATTCGGGTGAACCCGAACCGCGGCCGCAGACTCAGCCGGCGGCAGCGCCGCGATACGTGGGGGATACCGTGCAAACGAAGTCGATGTCGATGCTGAAATCCGTTGTGGGGAGTCTGGTGGCGGCCACTGGGTTGTGGCTCTGCGGCTGCGGCGGTGGCGGTGCCAACGTCATCACCGTCGCAGTGACCGACTCGCTGGGTGGAGTGGTCGTCGTGGGCCAGTCGGACACCATCACCGCGACCGTCACCGGTCCCGTCGCCCCGACTGGCGGCACCGCCGATCTCAACGTGAACTTCAGCTGCACTTACACCACTACAACCGTCACCGCCACGACGACCACAACGAGCACTGCCAAAGATTGCACTACGGCAGAGCCTGCCATTGGCACATTCTCCAACGTAACAGACACAACCGAGATCTATACCGCGCCCACACAGCTGCCGAGTCAGACCACTTACCCGAACTTGAGCATCACTGTCACCGCTGCGGCCCAAGCCAACACGAGCAAGAAGGGAACCTTGGTCATCAGCCTGGACTCTGGCATTCTCGTCACCATTACTCCCACCGCGGCTACTTTGGCCCTCAACGAGCAAAAACTCTTCACCGCTACTCTTACCACCGACACGATTCAAGGCGACGTAACCTGGGGCATCACCAACACCACGGTGAACACCGGCGGTACCCCGTCGATCGCCGGCACGTACACGCCGACTACCCCGCAATGCAGCCCAGGTTGCGGCACGTTTACCGTGACCACCGCCGGCAATGCGCTGTTCGTCGCCCCCGCGACCTTGCCGACCAATACCACGGTGCAGATATATGCAATCGCAAAAGAAGATACTACGCGCGTCGGTCTCGCCAGCATCACGCTGGTCAGCGGAGGACCCATCGCGTTCAATAGCCTTTGGCCCACCGTCGTCCCGCAAGGCGGCGCGCTGGCGGATATTTTCCTCAATGCCACAAATCTGACCTCGCAAATCGGTGTTACCGTCAACGGTTCCGCCATCGACGCAGGTTCCAACGCGCTGAAGGTTTTTTTCACTCCGTCGACTTACGGTGCGACGGCCGGCCCTGTTTCTACCGGGGCCCGGTTGCGGCTCACGGCTGCGCAGCTTGCCGTTCCGGGAACGTACACCGTCGCCATCACACCCAGCGTTGTAGGAAACGATAGCGGGGGTGCCATCGCCACGCATACGTTTACCGTCGTGCCGGTTCGTCCCGGACTGGTGGCTTCGAATCCGGCGGATATTGCCGAGGGCGCGTCCAATCAGAATGTCTCCGTGGACGGTGGGTACTATGGCCCGCCAGGCACGCCGATTGTCGGGCTTAATTTCGACGGCAACGCACTCCCGATCCCGACGCCCCCGGCGGACAGCGATCCCCGCCGCTTGATAGGCGTGGTCCAGTCCACCGGCGCCACTTCCGGACTTTTGCCTATCAACGTCACGAACACCCTCGACCCGAGCAATACCTCGACGGTGTACAGCAACATCGCGATACTTCCCAGCTACGCGAATGCCAGCGTCACTTCCAGCCTGCCTTACGACATCAGCACTCCCGCCGTTACTTTCCCTCCTTGCTCTTCAATCGCAAACGCGCCACCGTGCCTGCCTGCGGATGTCAACGGAAACACGCCAACCAGGAATCCGCCTTGCGGTTCGATCACTACGACGCCCCTGCCGAGCTGCACCTACCCCAAAGTGCTCACTTTGGGTGCGAACACCGAGCCCAGCGCCATAGCCGTGGATTCCATCCTTGGTTATGCGGCGATCGCGGAAGCCGGCACCAACACCGTACAGTTCCTCAATCTGAGCACAACTCCGCCTTCGCTCACCGCTGCGTTTCCTGTTGGCAATCCCGCGGCGGGAAATTTGCCGACGGGTGTCGCTATTGATCGTAATGATTGCACCACCGGCGCTGCTGGCGTGTGCTCCGTGAGTCAGGCTATCGTCGCCGTCGTGAATTACCAGGCCCAATCGCTGAGCGTGCTCACCATTCCCGGAGGCACGCTGCTCGAAACTGTTCCTCTGAGCAATCTCATTCCGCCATCCGAGCCCACCGGCGCCAATGCGAATCCTTCGCCGAATCCATATTCTGTGGGCATCGATCCCTTTACGCACCGCGCCCTGGTGGCCTTTGCGTCGACCAACGCCGGATACGTGGTGAACCTCGACCAGTCGCAAAGTCCCAGCATTTGCCTGCCCGGCTTCGCCCCCGCGGACGGCAGTTCGTATTGCCCCGTTGCTCTTGTGACGCTGAACACCGGCACGAATCCGCAAATCGCTTTTGAACCCGGCGCACATTTGGCGTATGTGACCCCCGGCGGCCTTGGCGGATCGCTGGCGGCGGTTAATCTGACGAATCCTTCGCAGGGGCCGCTACAGATCGCCTCCGCGATGCGCACCGCCAACATTGTCACCGTCACCATGGCTGCCAATACGCCCCACAATATCGTCCCCGGAACCAGCCCCACGGTCTTGATTAGCGGCTTGCCTCTCGGCACCGTCGCTAGTCCCGGTTCCAGCTTCAATGGCGCTTTCCCGGTGCTGCAGGTGATCAGTAATCTGTCGTTCGAGTACGCGCAAGTCGGACCGGACGACACTGCCACGAGCACTGCGTCACAGCAGGGCTATCTCACCGTTGGCAACGACACCATAACCTATGCCATAGACCCATCGATCCAGGGCATCGACATCAATCCCATCACCCACAGCGCCGTGCTTGCCGACCCCAACGCCGCTGGTACCAACGGTGCGCAGATCACGTTTATCAATTCCCTCGATGAAACCATTAGCTCCCTCACGCTATGCAATGATAACAATCTTGCTATCGTCACCATTCCACTCCAATGCGGTCCGGAGGAAGGCATTGGCGCCGTGGCGTATCAGCCCTTCACCAACACCGTGGTGTCGCTAAGATCGGATTCAACGAATCTTTACAACAATCAGATCTCCCTCCTGGATCCCTCGGGCCTCGATCGCGTAACCATGATTCCTACCGGCCAGATGGCGGCCGTCGTAACGAGCTTCACCCCGCCCGGCGGTACCTCACCGTTAAAGCTGACTGGCGCGATTGGCGTCGATCCGATTCACAACCTCGCATTGGCGGTCAATTCCGGAAGCGGCACCATCACACCGCTGTATCTCGGGAATATCAAGCCGCTGCAAATTGAAAGCGTTTCCACGCCTCCTGTGGATGCCGCGGACGGCGCCGTGACTCCCGCGATCATTGCCCAAGCGGTGTTGATTAATTCCGCTAAGCCGTCGCAACCCATCGGCGGCATTCAGATTTTCGGCCGCGGCTTCAACAGTTCGTCGGCGGTCCGTCTCGACGGCGTAGCGTTGCCGCCATCCGATGTCGCGTATTCCGGTTCCAAACCGAATGAACTGGACGTCACCATTCCGGTCACCAACGGCGGCCAGAACATCCTCACTGGACCGCGCAATTTTGGGTTGGACGTGGCTAATGCGGATGGCACGACTTCCAACGTGATGGACTTCCGCGTTGTCGAGGCTATTTCCATTCCGCAATGCGCCGGCGTCAACGCGGCTCCCGGGGGCGTGGCGATTGCCGATGATCTCGTGGGCACCACGAAAAACTACGCCGTGGTGACCGAAACGGCGTGCAGTCAGGTCGGCGTGATCAGCCTCAACAACGACGGGACGTTCGGTTCCATCACCACAATCCCCACCGGCACAGCTCCCACCGGCGTCGCCACCATTCCGCGATTTGGATACGCGGTGGTCAGCAATAACACCGCAGGCACCGCGTCGATCCTCAATCTCTCTACGGGTGCGCAGGTCGTCACCGACGTCACCGTCGGTACCGATCCGACCGGCGTGGCCATCGAGCAGGAAACTGGCTTGGCCGTCGTGGCTAACACCGGCAGCAATACTGCTACGGTCATCGATCTGACGCCTCTGCAGGCTTCCCCGGTTGGCGTCCTGGCGCCCTTGACGGTAGCTACCGATCAGGAACCCATCGCCGTAGCCATTGATCCCGACCGCGGCACCAACGCGACCGGCCTTGCGGTAATCACCGCCCTGGACATTAGTTCTAGCCCTGCTTCAGGCGCCTTGGACCCCGTCGACCTCAGTTTGGCCACGCCTGCTAAAATTGACTCTGAGGTGTTGACCGTCGACACGATTCCGTCGAGCATCATTTTCGACCCGCTCGCAAGTCCCTCCACATTGTTTTACGCCGCAGTGAGCGACTTCAACGCCCTTATCTCTTTCAACCCGGACACCAGCGCAACCTCCACCGTGCAAGTAGGCATCAATCCTTACGCGGTGGCATACAATCCCCAGACCAGTTCGATCCTCACCGTGAATGCCGCGAGCAACACGATCAGCGTCATCGATTCGCTGACGTTTCAGACCAAGGCTACGCTCGGCATCGGGGGCCTGTCGCTGTTCTCCGCGGCCATCGAACCGCTTTCAAATTTGGCGGTAATCGCCGACCAGGCCAACAATCGCGTGCTGCTCTTCCCGATGCCGCATTGATGTGCATCCGGGCTTTTTCTCGTCGCCTGCGGGACCGCCGGAAGCGGCCGCCGGTTGGAAGCCGGGGTACCGCCAGCTTTGTCATTGCGATTGCCTCGCGTGGTCGGCTATAGTATGAGGTTTGCGAAACGCCCGCTGGGCTTGATGTACACGTCGGCAGACGCAATCGGTTTCTTGCCAAATTGGATTTGGCGCAGGTTGGCCGCACTCCGGTCACCCAAACTTAAGGAGAACAAAGTGAATCGCAGATTTGCATTTCGTACCACCGCCTTGCTCGCTCTCTCGCTGCTCGGCACCGCCGCCATCCAGGCACAAGGAACCGCGCCTGGCTCCGCCGCTTCCGGCAAGGTCGGCGTCGTGGATGTCCGCCAGGCCATTGTGGCCACCGCCGAAGGCAAACAGGCCTCTGCGGAACTGCAGTCGCAGTTCGCCGCGCGACAATCCGAACTCGAAGCTCTCAACAAGCAGATCTCCGATATTCGCCAACGCCTTTCCGTCGGTGCGGAAAAGCTCAGCCAGGAGGAAGGTGCTCGCTTGCAGCGGCAGGGCGAACTCCTCACCCGCCAGTTGCAGCGCAAACAGGACGAATATCAGGAAGACGTCAACGCCGCGCAGGCCGAAGTGGTGGACCGCATCGGCCGCAAGATGATCGATGTCCTGGACCGTTACTCGCGCGAAAATGGCTTCGTCATCGTCTTCGATTCTTCCGCGCAAAATTCTCCGGTGCTCTACAAATCCACCCAGATCGACGTCACCCAGGACATTGTTCGCCTTTACGACCAGGCCTACCCGATCAAGAGCGGCTCCGCGCCAGCGGCCAAGCCTGCGGCCGCCAAGCCGTCGACTCCGCCAGCCGCCAAGCCCGCGACCCCGCCGCCAGCCAAGCCCTAAGAGCTAGCACGACGCTGGCTCCGGCGCGCTTGGTCGTCTTAAACCTGAACCGCCCCGTGCTCGCCACCCGGGGCGGTATCGTTTTTTGCAGAGGTTGCAGAAGTTACTGTGGCTCGCTGCCACGTCTAACCGCGAGCCTGCGTCGCTGTCGCCTTGGTGGGCCACCACGGTGTCTTGCTTTTGCCGTGTAGCCGGAATATACTCTACTTTCGCTCTGAAGCGGGTCGCACGGTGAGTGGGCGCAAGCCCACTTTTTTGTTGCCGCCGGTTGCAGTGCACGCCGGACCGGGAACGGTCGGGGAGTCTCCGCGTGATTCTGGATAAAATCCGGGATGCCGCCGAGCGGGTTGCCCGTTCGGAGGGCTTGGAAATCGTTGACGTCGAATGGAAAGTCGGCCGGGAACGCTTTTTGAGGGTGTACATCGACCGCATACCCGCAACCGCGAGCAACGGTCATTCGGACGCTGAGGAAGCGGCTGGTGTTGAAGGCAGCGGTGAGGCGGTTGCCGCCGAGCCGGCCTACGCCAAGATCAGCCACTCCGATTGCGAGCGCGTCAGCCAGCAACTGAGCGTGATCCTCGATGTTGAGGAATTGATCCCGGGTGCTGCGGGATACACGCTGGAGGTCAGTTCTCCGGGAATGGACCGGGTCTTAACCAAGCCCGAACATTTCGCGCGGTTCGCGGGGCGGCTGGCGAAAATCACCACTAGCGAGCCGGTCGGTGAGGCCAAGTTTTTTGAGGGACGTCTGGCGGGATTCCGCGACGGCAACGTCCGCATGACCCTGAAAGGGAAGGAAGCCCGCGCCGTGGAGCTTCCCTTGCACATGATTCGCAAAGCGAATCTGGTTGTAGAGTTCTAACGCAGCAAGTTTAACGATCGTTTTACGCAACGGAGATTTAGGGACGACATGGCGAATTTGCTCTATCAACAGATTGAAATGCTCAGCCGCGAGAAGCACATCGAGCCGGCGGTGGTGGTGTCGGCCATTGAAGACGCCATGTGCGTCGCTGCGCGCAAATTTTACAAGACAGAAGAGGATCTGCGCGGAAAGTTCAATTCCGAAACCGGCCAGGTCGACGTGTTTTCCGTCATTACCGTGGTCGAAGAAGTAGTCGATCCGACCAAAGAAATCAGCCTCGACGACGCGCGGAAAAAGAATCCTGACGCCATCGTCGGCACGGAAATTCTCACCAATAAGCCCACGGACGTGCTGGGCCGCATCGCCGCGCAAACTGCCAAGCAGGTCATTCTGCAAAAAGTGCGCGAAGCCGAGCGCGACACAATTTTCAATGAATACCACGGCCGCGTCGGCGAGCTCGTCACCGTAATCGTCAAGCGCGCCGAAGGGCCGGATCTGATCGTGGACATGGGCCGCACCGAAGCCCGTTTGCCCAAGCGCGAACAATCGAAACTCGAAACCTACAATATCGGCGAGCGTTTGCGTGTGGTCATCAAGATGGTCGACCGTGCGGCAAAGGGCCCGCAGGTCATCGTTTCTCGCGCCGACGCCAGTCTCGTCCAGCGCCTTTTTGAAATGGAAGTTCCCGAGATTTATGACGGCACGGTGCAGATCCGCTTTGCCGCCCGCGAAGCCGGCGAACGCACCAAAGTTGCCGTGGCCAGCCGCGACAAAGATGTCGACCCCGTTGGCGCCTGCGTCGGCATGAAGGGCATGCGCGTCCAGTCCATCATCCGCGAGTTGCGCGGCGAAAAAATCGACATCATACCCTACAGCGAAGAAACCGTCGCGTTCGCGCAAAAAGCGCTCAGCCCGGCAAAGGTCACACGCGTACAAATCGTCGACCCGGAAATGCGCAAACTCGAAGTGATCGTCGAGGATTCGCAGCTTTCCCTGGCCATCGGAAAAAAGGGCCAGAACGTGCGCCTCGCCAGCAAGCTCATCGGCTGGGACATCGACATTAAGAGCGAGGAAGAAAAGCGCCGCGAAATCGAAGAGCAAATGACCGCTCTCACCGCGCCCACCACGCCGCTCACTGCGTTGGCTGGCGTTGGTCCCAAGACCATTGAAAAAGTCGAAGCCGCCGGAATCACCAACGTCGAGCAACTCGCTGGTATGACGCCCGAGCAGCTCATGGAAATTCCCGGCATCGGCGAAAAAATGGTCGACAAGATTTATCAGGCCGTGAATCGCTTCTACGAAGGCGGTGGTGAAGTAGCCGCGGCTGCGGGCGAAGCGGTGGAAACCGCAGACGAATTGGCCGAGGGCTCCGAAGCGGCGGGTGCCGAAGGTGCCGAAGGTGAAGGTGCCGAAGCCGCTGCCGGCGAGGAAGCTGTTGCCGCAACAGAAGGCAGCGAGTCCGTCGAAAGCGAATCCGCCGCCGCTGAAACGGAAGTTCCGCAAACGGAAATCCAGCAAGCCGTTGCCTCCGAAGCTGCAGAATCGGAAACCGCGGCCGCAGAAGCTGCGCCTGAAGAAACCCCGATCGAGCCCGCTGCCGGTTCCACGCATGAACATGCCGAGCCCGACCACCACGACAGCAAGGAATCTACGGAAACGTAGCAACCAGGCGCCTGCGGCGCGGTCGAAAGGTCACCCCAGCGCACCGGGCACGCCGGATGGCCGTCACGACGAAACGTCTCGGGAAAACGACTTGGCACGGGACGCAGGAACTTTAGGCCGTAACAGATGGGAAGCAACCAGTTGGCACGACCGGTTCGCGGAAGAGACACCACGACTCGGGCAAGTGATACATGACCGCCAGGCGGTCCATAGGATTAAATGAACGACGCAAATCAAGTACGCATCAACGAACTGGCCCGTGAGCTAGAGGTCAAAGCGAAAGCGATCATCGATTTGCTTCCGGGCTACGGCGTCGCGGAAAAAAAGACGCACTCGAGCTCCATTCCCGTCGATGTGGCCGAAAAAGTTCGCAAAAAGTTGCAAGGCGAGCCCGACGGTGAACCCGCTCCCGCGGCCACCTCAGCCAGTCCGAGCGCTCCAGCTCGCACCAGTCCCGCACCTGCTCCTGCAATTCCGGCGGCTGTCCCGAGGCCCGCGATAGCTCCTGGTGCGGCAACTCCGGCGGCTGCTCCGCGCCCCGCCGTGCCGTCCACCGCCGCTGGAGCACCGCAAGCAAGTTCCGCTCCCGCTGCTGCTCCGTCGCCCGTAAGCTCGGCCGCGCCAGCAACATCGCCAGCCGTCCCCGCCGCTCCGCGTCCGCAGGCACCTGTGCCACCCGCAGCAGCGTCAGCTCCGAGTGCGGCGCCCCAACGGCCCCCAGTTCCTGCGGCACGACCCGCAGCTCCACAAACTCCGGCCGCCCAGCAACCCGGAACGAGCGCGCCTCGCTCCACTTCGCCCGCGCAGCCCGGCGCTCGCCCCGGTCCGCAAATACCTGTGCGCCCGGGCCAAACTGGCCCGCAGCCTATTCGTCCCAGCGCTCCAGTCCAAGGTACACAGCCAAGCCTCCGTCCCGCAGCAGCGGCCCCGGCCTCCACCACAACACGTCCGGCCGCTCCCGCACGCTCACCTCTCCCCACTGGCAACCGCGGCCCTCTGCCCTCCGGCAACCGTGGACCAGTTCCCGGCACCACCCCCGGCAGTTCGCGCCCCAGCGGACCGCGCCCCGGCCAGCCCATGCGCCCTCAGCAATCTGGCGGCGGCGCCGGCGGCACCGGACGCAGTTACTCGCCGCGCCCCACCAGTCCTGGCGGACCCGGCGGTGCTCCCGCTCGTCCTTTTGAACAACGCCGCGGCGCATTGCCCCCCGGCACACGCCCAGGCCCACGCGCACCCGGCCGCCCAGGCATGCTTCCACCCATGCCGGATAGCAAAGCCCCTTCCAAGGCCGAACCCGGCAAGCCGCTTTATACCCGCAAGCCCACTTCGCGCCAGCGCCCTGGTGCCGATAAACGCGAACAGGAAGGCGAGCGCAAACTCCATCCCACGCGCCAGCGTCCGGGATTTGGCGATCGTCGCGCCGCCGCCGTCATTGCGCCGCCGGAGCCCCGTGCTCCGCGTGAAGTGGCCATCACGGAAGGCATCACCATTCGCGAACTTGCGGAAAAACTCGACGTGCGCGCCAAGGAACTTCTGAAAACGCTGCTTGATCGCGGCGTCTTTGCCAGCATCAATCAGGCCCTCGACGTTCCAACCGCCACCACGCTTGCCGAAGCTTTCAGCGGCGTAGTCAGCGTCGTTTCCCTCGAAGAGGAAATGGTTCTCGAGGTCGCTAAGGAAGAAACCAAGGAAAGCCTGAAGCCGCGTCCGCCCGTTGTTACCGTCATGGGCCACGTCGACCACGGCAAGACCAGCTTGCTCGATGCCATCCGTTCCGCCGACGTAGCCGACGGCGAAGCCGGCGGCATCACCCAGCACATTGGCGCGTACAAAGTCGCCGTCGGCGAACGCAGCGTGGTCTTCATCGACACCCCGGGCCACGAAGCTTTCACGCGCATGCGCGCGCGCGGTGCAAAAGTCACCGACATCGTCGTCCTGGTCGTCGCCGCCGACGACGGCGTAATGCCGCAGACCAAGGAAGCCATTGACCACGCCCGCGCCGCCAAAGTTCCCATCATCGTGGCCATCAACAAAATAGACGCACCCGGTTCAGAGCCCGAGCGTGTGAAGCGCCAGCTTTCGGACCTAAACCTGGTTCCTTCAGAATGGGGCGGTGACACGGAATTCGTGGAAGTCAGCGCCAAGCAGAAAAAGGGCATCGACAAGCTTCTCGAAATGGTCCTGCTGGTCGCCGACCTCCGCGAACTGCGCGCCAATCCTGACGCCCCCGCCACCGGCACGGTGCTCGAATCCCGCGTCGATAAGGGCCGCGGCCCGGTAGCCACCGTTCTCATACAAAACGGCACGCTGAACGCCGGCGACTTCTTCATCTGCGGCGCCGTTTTCGGCAAAGTCCGCGCCATGTTTGACGATCGCGGCCGACCCATAATCGACGCGCCGCCATCCACGCCCGTCGAAGTCCTCGGTCTGCAGGGCATCCCGGAAGTTGGCGACCATTTCCAGGTCACCGACGAAGCCAAAGCCCGTCACATCGTCGACTATCGCCAGGGCAAACAGCGCGACGCGCAAATGGCTCGCACCAGTGGCGCGCGCATCACTCTCGATCAGTTGCACGAACAACTAAAAGCCGGGGACGTCAAGGAACTCAACCTCGTCATCAAGGCCGACGTGCAAGGTTCCGTGGAAGTGTTGAGCGAAATGCTGCCACGCCTTTCCACCGATCAGGTCAAATTGAAAATCATCGGCTCCGGCGTCGGCCCGGTAAAAGAAAGCGACGTGGTGCTGGCTTCCGCATCCGGCGCCATCATCATCGCCTTCGGCGTCCGCCCCGACCGCAAAGCCGCGGATCTTGCGCATCAGGAACACGTCGAGATTCGCACCCACAATATTATTTACGAAGTTTCCGACGAGATTAAGAAAGCCATGGAAGGCTTGCTGGATCCCATCGTCACGGAAAGCTATCTCGGACGCGCGGAAGTTCGCAATACCTTCAAGGTCAAAGGCATTGGCACTATTGCCGGCTGCTACGTCACCGACGGCGTGCTCAAACGCGACGCCATGATTCGCGTGATGCGCGATGGTGCCGTCATTCATTCGTCCAAGCTCAGTTCCCTGAAGCGCTTCAAGGACGACGCCAGCGAAGTGCGCACCGGCTTCGAGTGCGGCGTGGGCATCTCCAACTTCAACGATGTTAAGGTCGGTGACCTCCTGGAAGCGTTCCAGGTCACCAAGTCCCAGCCAGGCGCGCTAGCCTGAGGGTTTTGCAGGGTTTTGTAGCGGCCGGGCTTTAGTCCCGGCCAGCAAGTAGTCCGCCTGGTTGCTGGTCGTAGCTGCGGGACCCGTTTCACTGAGCCGCTCATGCCCGTCGGTTTGCTAACTCTCGAATTGCATATCCCCGACGCGCAATCGCTTAAGGACAAGCGTCAGGTTTTGCGCAGCCTGAAAGATCAGTTGCGCAGGGAATTCAATGTTGCCGTAGCGGAACTCGATCATCACGATGTTTGGCAGCGCTCCGTAGTGGGCATCGTGACGCTCTCGAACGAAGAAAAGCACGTCCGCGAAATGTTAAACAAAGTTTTGGACGAAGCCGACCGCATCCTCGGCTCGTCGCTGATCAACCAGAACTTTGAAATTATTTAACGCCTCTTGCGCATAAGAGCGGAACGGGGAATTGGGATTTGCGGCGCCGGAGGCATTCTTTTTGCGTGGCCCGGCATCGTAACTGTTGCATAGTTGCCATAACCGGAAGCTAGGAACGCTGATGAGTCCAGCCAATCACCGTCACGAACGCGTGGGCGAAGAAATCGCTCACGAAATCAACGCCATGCTCGCCGGCGAGCTGAAGGACCCGCGCCTTGAAGGCAACGTCATCGTCAGCGGCGTGCTCGTGCAATCGGACATGAAACACGCCCGCGTCTTCATCAATATGCGCGACGGCAACGCCAAGGAACAGCGCGACGCCATCAAGGCCCTCGAACACGCCGCCGGCTTCATCCGCAGCGAAATCCTCGAGCGCCTCCAGGTTCGCCGCCTCCCCGAGCTGCACTTCACCCTTGATCATTCACAGGAATACACCGAGCGCATCGAGCAGCTTCTCCGCGATATGAAGAAGGACAAACCATCGGCCCCGTGAGTCTCTCGGAACGCCCAAAGTCCACTGCTGTGTCATTCCGAGCGAAGCGAGGAATCTGCTGTTTGCCGCATCACCTGAATCGCTAATCAAACCATGCCACGTCAACCTCAACCCGCTCTCTTCGACGGCGCGCTCGTCATCGACAAACCGCAAGGCAAAACATCCCACGATGTCGTCGACGCCGTGCGCCATCTCGCTGGAATGCGCCAGATCGGCCACTTAGGCACGCTCGATCCGCTAGCCACCGGCGTCCTGGTGTTACTCCTGGGCCGCGCCACGCGTTTAGTCCAGTTCTACAATGGCCGCCGCAAGCGCTACTCGGCCGCCTTCCGCTTCGGCTTCGCTACCGACTCTTACGACTCCGACGGCGAGCCACAGGGCCCCGACTCTCCCGTCACGCTGGACCCCGTCACGTTGGAAAAATTATCCGCGGAAAAAATCGGCCGTTTCGCCCAAATGCCTCCGGTTTTCTCCGCCAAAAAAGTCCACGGTCGCCCTGCTTACGAACTAGCCCGCAAAAAACAGCCGGTAGAACTAAAAGCCGTGGAAGTGGAACTCTTCGAATATCGCCTGGCCGCCGTCGAAGGAAATCTGGCGCGTTTCGTAATTGAATGCTCCTCCGGCACCTATATCCGCTCGCTAGCCCACGAGATGGGCCAGCAACTCGGCTGCGGCGCGCACCTCGCCGAAATCAAACGCACCGCCGTCGGCGAGTTCTCCCTTGAGCAGGCCATCAAGCTCGAAGAACTAGCCGAAGCCAACCAAGCCGGAAAATTCGCCGGCTGCCTGATCCCGCTGGAAGCTCTCCTCCCAAATTTCCCGCGCATCGATGTTCTACCGGTAATCGAAAAACGCGTCCGCCACGGCTCCAAATTCAACATATCGGTCTCGCAATTAATGCCCGGCCGCTCAGATCTGCCCCCAGGCGCCACGCAGCAACTCGACGGCGGCGACCCCAAGTTCCCGCGCCTCCGTGTCTTCGGCCAGCAAAAACTAATCGCCATCGCCGAAGCTCTCGTCCCCCGCACCTACCAACCCATCGTAGTCTTCGAGCCCCTCTCCTGACCCGATCGCGGGCTGATTCGTTTTTCCCCCTGCTCGCGCTGCCGACCGCCCGCAGGCAAATTTGCCCCCACGAATCAGTTCCAGTACTGATGACTTTATAGTTACTAAAAATGCATTGTAAACCACCTAAAATCAATATCTTCCGTATCATACTGAGCGCAAAGCGCTTTAAGCGGGATTATGTACTTCACTCCACAAGAGTGGTACAATCTCGCCACTATGCCAGAGCCTACATTATTACAAATCGCTCGCAACTACCTATTTGTCTCCGGTTCCTACTGGTGGTTCCTCGCTGGAGGAGTCTTAATGACTTTTCTGGCGTTTTATAAACACTTTCATCCAGACGGCAAGGACTTGATACTTCCGAAATGGGCTAGATGGGCCTCTGCCGTGCTCTGCCTATATCTCGCCCAGTTCATGGCGTACAGGAATCAGACTCTAAATTTGGCGAAAGTTGTGGAGGAAAAGCGGCAATTCAGCATGAAAATAAATGCACTGGATACCGAGTTAGCTGATAAAAATCAGCTACTTCAGCAGTCAGTGGAGCGAGAAAATGAATGTAAATCTAAGCTGAGCGCGCTTCAAGTCTCAAAATCGGCTACACGTGCGACTGTATCCAGTTCTGGATCACAAAGTCCGCCTATCGGTAGCCTTCAGCAGGGACCGGGAAGTGCTTTTTCACAGAATCAATCAGGAGGAGTCACAGCAGGAACTATAAACGTTGATACTCGCAAACATCTTGTTCTGGGAGATGCGCAGCAAGATGGAATTACGGATGGTCTCAGGAGGTTCAAGGGACGAAGTCTGGAGATATTCTTTCATAATGCAACCCCTGAAACCGAAGCGTTTGGCAAGAGACTACAAACAGCAATGGAAGCAGCTGGAATTACGGTCCAAGTGGAGGGGTATGGCACGTCCTATGCGAACGGACCGGTTGCACCTGGGGTTTCGTTAAGCGTGGGTGACGATAATCTCGACATTGCTAAAGCGATTAGCGAATTGCTTGTGAACGAAAAGGTAGTCTCAGGCCCAATACATGGGGAGCATTCGCGCCGAAAAGACTATTTGGAAATTCAAATTGCGCCACTAGTGGATTAGGCCGCGTCTTGCACCTTTGCAGTTAGCTGCTTGTATTCGACATTGGGAGCCAGAATCAATCGCACCAGCGTATCGCGGAAAAGGAACTGATTTTTGCGGTTGTTGAAACGGAAGCACATTTCGTCAAGGTAAGCAGGGAGATGCTTCGCAGAGACTTTATGCCACGTGCCCATGATGCCGCGCTTGAGCAAAGAGAACGCAGACTCAACGGTATTGGTGTGCACGTCGCCGTGCGCGTATTCCTTGGAATGATTGATGGTTTTGTGGACGCTGCTCTTCATGTTGTTCAACGCCCACGGGTAGATAGCCGATTCATCCGTCAGAATCACTTCCACGTGGCCGCCAACGTTGGCGTCGATGATCTCTCGCACGGTCGCGGACTTGGCATCCTTCGCGCGAATCATCCGCAAGTCTCCATTGCGTTGACGAATTCCGATGACCACTTGCGCGACGTTCTTTACACGCCAA
>Ga0182015_10000334_pt1 | contig 67255 bp, 62 predicted proteins | sample 712P3MmetaG_FD_120478 | JGI IMG/M metagenome (GOLD analysis project Ga0182015, IMG submission 120478) | Permafrost microbial communities from Stordalen Mire, Sweden - 712P3M metaG | ecosystem: Environmental > Terrestrial > Soil > Wetlands > Permafrost | place: Sweden: Stordalen | collected...
ATGACGGAGGGTTTTTCTTCAGGTTCGAAATGGCAATTCACAGCGTCGCGAACCATCCCCCGAAGTTCTTCGAGCGTATCGGCTTGCGTGAAAATTGAATGCCCCAGGGCGCGTGCCTCGAATCCGCCCTCCGGCGATTCCTCGACCGCGAAAATGATCTCTTTGTCGCTCATATGCGTTTCCTTGTGGCTATTATAGCCCCAACTGGTTACTCGCGGTCGAAGCGCTGCTCCTTCCATGGATCGCCGCACATGTTGTAGCCGTTTTGTTCCCAGAAGCCGGGGGCGTCGGCGGGGAGCAGCTCGATTCCGCAGACCCATTTCACGCTCTTCCAGAAGTAAAGGTGTGGCACGACCAAGCGCAGCGGATAGCCGTGCTCCGGCACCAGAGGTTCGCCATCGTGCTTGAGCGCGAACAGAGTTGTCGGGCGCATCAGGTCGTCGAGCGGCACATTCGCCGTGTAACCTTGCTCGGCTTGCACCATCACGAAATGGGCCGAGGGCTTCGGCGTCGCGAGTTTCACCACGTCGCTGAAGAGCACGCCTTCCCAGCGATTGTCGAAGCGGCTCCAGCGGGTGACGCAATGGATGTCGGAAAGGGTTTGGGTGCGCGGCAGCTTGTTGAAATCGGCCCACGTCAAGCGCACGGGGCGCTCGACCGAACCCGCGATCTTGAAATCCCAGGTCGCGAGATCGACTTGCGGCACGCTGCCGTATTGCAGCACCGGCCATTTCAGCGTAGCCGATTGGCCGGGCGGCAGGCGGTCCGCATCTCGCATTTTGTTTTCGAGTTGTTTGCGTTCGGTGCCTTCGCCAAAAAGCATTCGCTAACCTCGCGGACTTGCGTCACTGGTGCCCGCCATTTTACCCGCGCACTGTACTCCAAATACAAACAAGAAATGCATCGTCCGGCGCGCTCTACATTCCGCGAGAGCTTTAACGGTTCATGTGGCGGAGGCATTCGGGCCTCCATCTTGATTTCGCGCGAAAAAGCTGGAGGCCTCCCGACCGGGTCGGGACAGGTTCCGGCCTCCGCTACATAGCCTCAAACCTCGCACGTCGCGAGGCGCCGCACGCGTTCGAGCACGCCAGAGCCGCCATGATAAGATGGCTTACGGCACTGCAAAACATCGTATTCGACCGAGGACTTCTCTTGACCGCCCGCATCCTCAACGGCAACGTGATCCGCGACCAGATTTACGTGGAGTTGCAAAACGAGATCACCGAGCTCGCCGCGGCGGGCATCACGCCGGGCCTCGCCGCGGTGCTGGCGGGCGACAATCCGGCTTCGCACATTTACGTGAAGAGTAAGATCGCAGCGTGCGAAAAGCTCGGCCTCGGCAGCTTTCAGATTTCTCCGCCGCCGACGGTGCAAACCGCCGAACTGATCGAGCTGGTGGAAGAGCTGAATCGCCGCGACGACGTGGACGGTATTCTGGTGCAATTGCCGCTGCCGCCGCAGGTGGATTCCAAGCGCGTGCTCGAGGCCGTCGATCCGGCGAAGGATGTGGACGGGTTTCATCCGCTGAATCTCGGCAAGCTCGTCGCGGGGCGGCCGGGCCTGGTGGCTTGCACGCCTGCGGGCGTGATGGAAATTTTGCGCCGCAGCGGGATTACAATCGAAGGCGCGAACGCGGTCGTCGTGGGCCGCAGCGACATCGTCGGCAAACCGATGGCGTTGCTTTTGCTGCATGCCAATGCCACCGTCACCGTGTGCCACTCGAAAACGCGCGACCTGGCCGGCGTGGTGCGCGGCGCGGACATCGTGGTCGCCGCGATTGGGCGCGCCGCGATGGTGGAGGCGAGCTGGATTCGCCCCGGCGCTACGGTGATCGACGTGGGCATCAATCGCATCACGGACGCCGCCGAAGCCGCGCGCATTTTCGTGAATCATCCCGAGCGCTTGCGGCAATTTCATGAAAAGGGATCCGTGTTGGTCGGCGACGTTCATCCCAATGCCGTGGAAGTCGCGGGCGCGATCACGCCGGTGCCCGGCGGGGTGGGTCCGCTGACCATCGCGATGCTGATGAGCAACACGGTGCGCGCGGCGCGGCTTCGCAGAGGCCACGCGCGCGCTGCCCAAACCGCGGGGAGAAAAACCTGATGCTGCGCGTCGGATTGACGGGAGGAATCGCCTGCGGCAAAAGCACCGTCGCCGCGATGATGAGCATGCTCGGCTGCCACGTGCTCGAAGCCGATACGCTGGCGCACGATTTGATCGAGCCGGGCCAGCCCGCCTACGAAGAAGTTGTGCGTTATTTCGGCCCGGAGATTCTCGCCGCGGATAAACGTATTGATCGGGCGATTCTCGCGCGCATCGTTTTCGGTGCGCCGGCGCGCCTTGAAGCGCTGAACGCCATCGTTCATCCGCGCGTGCTCGAAGTCACCGACAAGGAATTTGAACGCCTGCGCCGCGAAGATCCGTCGGGCGTCGCCGTGCTCGCCGCGGCGCTGCTGATCGAAGCGGGTTACGACGCGCACCTCGATCGCCTGGTGGTGGTGTGGTGCCGGCCCGAGCAGCAGATCGTGCGGCTCACCGACCACGCCTCTGGCCGCGGCATGACGCGCGCCGAAGCCGAGCAGCGCATCGCCGCGCAGATGCCGCTCGATCGCAAGAAGGCCATGGCCGACGATTTGATTGACGCTTCGGGCACGCTGGACGCGACGCGACGCCAGGTCACCGCGCTTGTGAATCGCCTCAAACTTCTCGCGGCGCAACCCGGCGCGGCGGATGAAAGGAAATCGTCATGACTTCCACGCACCGTTCATCGCGCACGCTTCGCCTGATCGCGCTGGGCGCGATCGTTGGACTGGGCTGTTACTGGGCCGGCAGCCGCTGGGGCACGCGCGGACCCGATCGCGTTGAAGCCGTGCCGTCGCCGGCCGCGCCGCCGGACACGGCGGGCATGAGCGAAGACGAAGCCATCAACGTGCGGGTGTACAGCGAAGCGGCGCCGGCGGTGGCGAACATCGTGACGCGCACGCTTGAATACGATGTGTTCCAGGATCCGGTTCCGGCCGAAGGCGCGGGCTCTGGATTCGTGATGGATACGCGCGGCTACATCCTGACGAACAATCACGTGATCGAGAACGCGCAGGCCATCGAAGTGACGCTCGGAGACGGGCTGCGTTTTCCCGCCACGCTCGTGGGCACGGACGTGCGCGACGATGTTGCGCTGATCAAGATCGATCCGGGCGATCACAAGCTGACCGCGCTGCCCATCGGCGATTCCAGCACGCTGCAAGTCGGGCAGCATGTGCTGGCGATCGGCAATCCATTCGGATTTCAAAGCACGCTGACCACCGGCGTAGTGAGCGCACTTGGGCGCACCGTGCAGACCAGCGACGAGAGTTTTATCGACGGCGCGATTCAAACCGACGCCGCGATCAATCATGGAAATTCCGGCGGCCCGCTGCTGAATTCGCACGGCGAAGTGATCGGCATCAATAGCGCGATCTACTCGACCTCCGGCACGACGGCCGGCATCGGTTTCGCGATTCCAATCAACACCGCCAAGCGCATTGCCAGCGACATCATTACCAATGGGCGCGTTCGCGAAGTGTATCTCGGCATTCAGGCCATCGCGCTTGAGCCGGGTTTCGCGCAGGCGATCGGATTGCCGGTCGAAGAAGGCCTGCTGATCGAGGATGTCGACCAGGGCAGCCCCGCCGCGCGCGCCGGACTTCACGGCGGTGATCGCGTGGTGGTCGCGGGAATGCGGCGCATCGAAATCGGCGGCGATGTGATTACCGCCGTCGATGGCCAGAAGATCGCAAGCCAACTCGATATGGCCGTGGCGCTCGATAAGGATCATCCCGGCGACACAGTCACGATTGAGATTTATCGCGGCAATCAGAAGATGGAAGTGCCCATGACGCTCGGCGAGCTAAATCCGCAGTAGTTGCGCGGTTAGGTTCGTAGGGGCGGAGCCTGCCTGCCGGCAGGCAGGCTTGCCTCCGCCCGCTGCGGCGAGTCGAGGAGACGACAACGACTCACGTGTTCCATTCCGCGCGCGCGCGATCGCGCTCTTCTTCGGAAAGCGCGAACCACGATTCGGCCAAGTCGCGCGAGCGATCGAGCGCGGTTTGCAGTTCGGCGTGTTTCGCTTCGACTTCGCCGCGATCGGCGTGCCGCGAGACTTCAATCGGCCGATGGATCACGACAACGGCGCGCGAATACAATTTGGGGATTTGGAACAGGTCCCACGTTTTGCGCAGCGTGCGCGCGCGCTCCACGCCGATGTGGAACGCAACGATCGGGCAGCCGCTGCGCCGCGCCAGCATCGCCGGACCCGGCTTTGCGACGTAACGCGGCCCGCGCGGCCCATCGATCGTGAAGGCCACGTCGTGATTTTGATCGAGACTGCGCGCCATTTCGGCCAGGCCGCGCAGGCCGCCGCGCGAGGAACTTCCTTGCGCTGTCGAGAAGCCGAAGCGCTCGATCACCCGGCGCGTCCATTGGCCGTCGAAATTGGCGCTGTTTAGCACCACGATGCCGCGGCCGCGCCACCACCATGTGGCGCTGAAAATCGCGCGATGCCAGAACGCCAGAATCGCGCGGCGCCGCGATGCGTGCGCGCGCTCGATGTTTGGCGCGCCGAGCACCTCGAAGCGCAGCGTCGGCCCGATCGCGCGGATCAGCGCGTAGCCGGCGAGGCCGAGCAGCGGCACCTGCAGCCGCCGCCCCAGCGACAGTGGCGCCAGGTGAACGTCGTAGTGCCGCCCTGGCGGCGCGTCGTGTTCCTGTGTGCCGTTTTCCGGCGCGCGTTGCGCGGAATTTGCGGGTTCGGTCATCGGCTGCCGGTATAGTTGGGCTCGCGCATAAGCGGTCGATGTATTATAGGTGAATCTCAGGTGGCCTCACGATGAGCTCAGGCAACGATTGCGCGCCTCGCGGCGCCGCAGCTTCCACGCGACGGCTGGCGGTGTTCGTGTGCCTGCTGATTGCGTGCTGCGCGCTGGCGTTCGCGGCGCAGTCTCCTGCGCCGCCCGACGCGATCGGCACCATCGAGGGCGACGATTTGCTGGTGCAGGGCGCGCCGAACGACGCGATGGTCGTGAAGCAGGGCGTGACGCCGCTCGATAGCGGCGCTTCCATCACCGTGCGCTCGGGCCAGGCGCTTGTGCAGCTTGGCGATGGCGGAGAAATTGGCGTGTGCGGCCCGGCGCACTTCTCGGTGCTGCAATCGGGCAACGCGCTGACGCTCGCGCTCGACTATGGCCGCGTGCATCCCAAGTTGCCGCCGTCCACCAGCATCGTGATCTACACCGCGTTGATCGCCGCCACGCCGATTGCGATCGGCCAGCAACAGCGCGACGTCACCGTGGGCCTCGGATCGGACGGCGCCATGTGCGTCACGTCAACGCAGGGCGCCGTGCGCATCGCGCAGCAGCTCTCCGACGAGAGCGTTCTCGTGCCAGAAGGCGGCGCGATCAGTCTCGCCGATGGCGCGCTCGCGCCGGCGGGACCGGCGGGGGCGTGCTCCTGCGAAGTTCAATTGGCGCGAAACGCGCCGCCTCCGCCGCCGTATGAAAATCCGCCGGCGGTTGAATCGAGCGATGCGAGCCAGCCAAGTGAATTCAGCGCTCCCGCGCGGCCGGTTGATTCCGCTCCGCCCGGCGCGCCGCCGCAAGTTGCGTCGTCCGATTCCGACCAGCCGATCTATCAGGTTTTTATGCCGCCGCTTACGTTTGACGCTTCCGCGTCGGCATCATCGACCGATCCAAGCCCGCAAATGATTCTGGTTGTGCGCCGCGCGCGCGTTCAACCCGGAGCGCTTTTCGTCGGCGTCGTCGAAGCCGCCGCGCTGCCCGCGCCGAATTTTCCGGCGTCCTCACCTTCGCCCGCGCGCCCGCAACAATCCACGGCCGGCGCCGCGGCCGCGCCATCGCGCCCCGGCGTGTACCGGCGCGTGCGCGACTATCTTCACAATTTGTTCAGCAGTCCTTCGTAGCGCCGCGATTCCTGTGAGATCGAGGCGTTTCCGTTGGTTTGCATTCCGGAAGCGAGAGCGCGCTTGACTTTCGCGCGCCTCAAACACAGACTCTCGCGCGAACGCGGGCCGCGCAGCTAGACGAAAGCGCCCGCACCCCAAAACGAAAGGGGCCGGTCGTGAAAATCAACTACCTCGCCGTTTTTATCTGCGGTTTGCTGTATTGGGTTCTCGGGGCCGTTTGGTATGGAGTGCTGTTCGGCATGCGCTGGATGGCGCTCGAGGGAATCACTGTGACGCAAGCACAGAAAGCCGGCGCGCCGGCCGACTACGTCATCTCATTTCTGCTGGGTCTTCTGATGGCCTACGTTTTGGCCAACGTATGCACGTGGCGCAACGCGAACACGGCGAGCGGCGGCGCATCCATGGGTGTGCTGATGTGGATCGGATTCATCGGGCCGGTCACGTTCACGACGTCCATGTTTGAGGGCCGGCCGAAGCTGCTCTTCGCCATCAACAGTTTTTATCCGCTGGTGGGACTCTGGCTGATGGGAATCGTTCTGGGCATGTGGAAGAAAAAACGGGCTTGAAGATTCGCCCCGCGTTTGTATCTGGTAGCGCTAGCGGGAATCGAACCCGCATTTCGGCCTTGAAAGGGCCGCGTGCTAACCGTTGCACCATAGCGCCACTGTGCTGAGCTGAATACAGCGTTTGGAGTTTCAATCGTAGCACACTGAGCGCGGGCAATCAGCGGGTTCGCGCGGCGCGCCAGGTGAGGCGCGTCACGTCACGCGCCGTGGCTGTCCTTATACTCCTCGTACCACGCCATTTGGATGGCTTCGAGTTTGCCTTCGCTGGAATCCGCAGGGTCGCCGGAAAAACCTTCGAGCGCGACCACCCACTTGTGCAGATCGGTGTAGCGGACCGTGAGTGGATCGGTGTCCGGATATTTTTCGCCGAGTTGAATGCCGATCTCTTCGGCGTCGCTCCAGTCGAATGTTGGCGGCATGCGTGGGACCTCGCTTTAGTGATCGGCTTCTTTCGCGTAGTTTTTGTTCCACTCCGGAATCTCGACCACAAGATCGCGCGTGCCGTCCGGCACGCACTGGCATCCCAGTCGCGATTTCGGCGTCAGGCCAGGCGCTTCGTCGAGCTGATCGAGTTCGGCGTCGGTGGCTTCGTTGCAGGATTCCAGGCCTTCGTGCACGATCACGTGGCACGTGGAGCAGGCGCAAACGCCGCCGCACGCGTGATCCAGACCCATGTGGAATCCCGCCGAAATGTCCAGAATGCTGCCTGGCAATCCATTGTGGCCGTACGGAATTTTCGCCGGATCGATTTCGACCACTTTGTCGTCGCCGACGAACGTGACCTTGAACTTCCGGGTCGCGGGCGTGTACTTGGCCTGCTCGATATACGGGTTTGAGCCGCCCATGGTCGCCCTCCTCTCGTCAATTTCCGTGAAGCGTATTGCGCATGCCGAAATTCGATTTAGACCTGGCCCAGGCGCTTGCCTTCGAGCGCCACCGAAAGAGCGCGATTCATTTGCAGCTCGGCCAGGCGCTCGGTGGCCGCGTTCAGAGTTTCAAGGCGTGTGCGAATCAACTTGTAGTCGCGGCCGGCCATGGCTTCGCGCAGCGCGGCCACCGCGTCGTCGATCGCGCGGCGCTCCTCGGCGGCGAGTTCGCCCGCCTGATCGCGCGCCAACGATTTTTGCGTCGCGCTGAGCGTTATTTCCGCTTCGATGCGCGACTCGATCAGTTGCCGCTCAGTGAAATCCTGTTCAGCGTGCTCGATCGATTCTTCGAGCATGTGCTCGATTTCCGCGTCGCCCAGGCCGTAGCTGGGCTGCACTTCGATCGATTGCTGCGTGCCGGCCCGTAAATCCTTCGCGGCGACTTGCAGAATGCCGCTGGCGTCGATCAGAAATTTCACTTCGATGCGCGCCAGGCCAGCGGGGCCGGGCGGCACGCGCAGCGTGAACCGCGCGAGCGAGCGGCAATCGGCGGCGAGTTCGCGTTCGCCCTGCAGCACGTGAATGTCGATGCCGGTTTGATTTTCAACGCCGGTGGTGAACATTTCCTGCGCGCTCGCGGGGATCGTGGAGTTGCGCGGAATAATTTTTGCGACCACGCCGCCCATGGTTTCGATCCCGAGCGAGAGCGGCGTCACGTCGAGCAGCAGCATGTCTCGCACGCCCGACTCCAGAATGTCGGCTTGCACGGCCGCGCCGAGCGCCACCACTTCATCGGGGTTGAGTTCAATGTGCGGGCGCCGGCCGAAGAATTCTTTCACGCGCCGTCGCACCAGCGGCACGCGCGTCGATCCGCCGACGAGCACCACCTCGTCGATTTCCGAAGGCGCGAGCTTGGCATCGGCCAGCGCCATCTTCACGGGGCCGATGGTGCGCTCAACGATCGGCGCGATCCAGGATTCAAATTCGGCGCGCGCGAATTCGCGCACCCATGAGCCTTTGCCGCCCGGCAGGTCGAAAATCACGGCAGCGCGGTCCTCGGACGACAAATCGTGCTTGGCGCGGATCAGCGATTTGCGCAATTCCTGCACGGCTTCCGGATGCGCATCCAGATTCACGTTGTGGTCGCGGGCAATTTCTTCGCGCGCGAGCGCCAAAAGCAAGTTATCGAGATCGTCGCCACCAAGATGCGTATCGCCGTTGGTCGAAAGAACCTGATAGATGTCGCCTTCGCCGGTGGAAACGAGTTTGAGAATGGAGATGTCGAACGTTCCGCCGCCGAGGTCGTACACGGCGACTTTGCCGCTGCGCTTTTCGTGCAAGCCATAGGCCAGCGCCGCGGCGGTCGGCTCGTTCACCAAGCGCAGAACTTCGAGGCCAGCCAATCGCCCGGCGTCTTTGGTGGCCTGGCGCTGCGCATCGTTGAAATACGCGGGCACGGTGATCACGGCGCGATCCACCGAATCGCCGAAAAACTGCTCGGCCCATTGCCGGAGTTCGCGCAGGATGAACGCGGAAATTTCGGGCGGAGTGAACACGCGATCGCCGAGGCGCACGCGCAGAACATTGGCGCTCTCCGGAGCGAGCTCGAACGGAAACAGTTTCAATTCGTCCTGCACGTCGGCGATGCCGCGGCCCATCAATCGCTTCACGGAATAAATTGTGCGGCTCGATTGCGTCAGCAGGCGGCGCCGCGCCGGTTCGCCGACGAGAATCGCGCCGTCCGGATCGACACTCACGATCGAAGGACACAGCGGCGTGCCGTACGGTCCTTCGACACACTTCGGCCGTCCGGTAGCCGGATCCTGATAAGCGATCAGGCTGTACGTTGTGCCGAGATCGATTCCAACTGTCTTGCCCATTCCGCGCGCGCCTCCTTCTAACAATTCTCTGTGAGTTCCTTGTGCACGCCGTCAACCAGGTTGCGTATATACGAGCGGCGGTTCAGCGCCGCATTCATGCGCTCCATCAGCGCGCGCCGCGAATCGGCATCGGCGCCCGCATCGATGGCCGCGTCCCACGCGATGAACAATTTCTTTAGCTCCGCGTCCACGCCGGCCAAACTGTCTTGAAATTTCCGCGCCGCGGCGGCGAGAGTCTTCGACAAACGCGCGCGTTCTTCAGGATCGCCGCCGGCAGCGCGCGCCATGCGCAATTCATCGAGCGATTCATTCAGCTCAAAAACTTCCTCGAGCAGCTCGGGCGGAGCCTGCTGCTTCTGCTGGCCTTCGCGCCGCATGCCTTCGCGCGCCAAAAGATATTCCACGCGCGCGGTGGGATCGAGCAGCGTGCGATACGCGTCATTCAATTGCGAAGAACGCTCGAGCGATAGTTCACGCTCGGCCTCGGATGCGCGCACAAAATTATCGGGATGCAGCTTCCAACTGAGCGCGTGAAATCGCTTCTCAAGATCGGCCGGATCGATCGCGAGCTTTTGCGGCAGACCGAAGAAAGCGAAATAATCGGTGTCGCCAGAGATCGGCTGAATCTTGCCGCACGCCGCGCAAAAATGCTCGCTGGAAACCGGCTGGCGGCAGCTCCAACAGATTGCGGTTACGGTGGTTGTGGATGCGCTGGTCATGATTGGAAATGCATTCCTATTTCTCGCCGCCGAGTGGCCCGCCGCTCAGCGGCCGAAAAAAATGGCTGGCGGGCAAACCGCTCCCGGCCAGCCTCGCGCCGCTGCCATTGCCCCCAGGATCGCCGATGACGCCGCGGGCCAATCCCCCGAACCTACGCCGCGTCAGGCGGAAAACGATGTGCCGCAACCGCAACTGCGCGTCGCCGCCGGATTCTGAAACACGAAGCCGCGGCGAATCAGGGTTTCTTCGTAATCGAGCGTCGTCTCGGCAAGGTACAGCAAACTTTTCGGATCGACGAACACGCGCGCGCCATTTTCCTCAAACACTTTGTCGCGATCGCGGGCCTGCGTCTCCAGGCGCATCGCGTACGTCAAACCCGAGCAACCGCCGCCCTGCACCCCGAGACGCAAGCCGCCGGATTGTTCCGGCACGCCCTCCTTGATCAGGAGTTCGTGAATTTTCTGCGCCGCTTTTTCAGTGACGTGAACCATGGTCTTGACCTTGATCCCTCAACTCTTTCTACCTTATTAGATGAGCGAAGGCGCGCAAAGGCGCGCGCCATGAGCCGCGTCGCATCGGCGATGCGAGGCGACGATCCGGAAAGCGCCGGAGCGCCGCCGCGCGCCTAGGAATGCGACGTCTGGCTCTTCTCGGTGGTCGCTTCGACGCCGTGCTTCTGCTTCCAATCACCGATGGCCGCCTTGATGGCGTCTTCGGCCAGCACGGAGCAGTGAATCTTCACGGGCGGCAAGCTCAATTCGCGGACGATGTCCGTGTTCTTGATCGCCAAAGCCTCTTCCACCGTCTTGCCCTTCACCCACTCGGTGGCGAGCGAAGAGCTGGCGATGGCCGAACCGCAACCGAAGGTCTTGAACTTGGCTTCTTCAATGACCTGCGTTTCCGGATTGATGCGCATCTGCAGCTTCATCACGTCGCCGCATTCCGGCGCGCCGACGAGGCCCGTGCCGACGTTGGCGTCGTCCTTGGGCATGCTGCCGACGTTGCGCGGATGATTGTAGTGGTCGATTACTTTATCGCTGTAAGCCATGGTGTCTCCCTTGTCGTTTCTGCGTCGTTCTAGAGATCGAAATCGTCAGTCCACTTTCCAGGTCAGCTTGCTCAAATCCACGCCTTCTTTGGCCATCTCGTAGAGCGGCGAAAGCTCGCGCAGCCGAATGACCACTTCCGAAACGCGATCGACAACGTAGTCCACATCTTCCTGCGTGTTGAAGCGGCCCAGACCGAAGCGAATCGAAGTGTGCGCCAGGTCCTCGCCGACGCCGAGCGCCTTCAGCACGTAGCTCGGTTCGAGCGTGGCGGAGGTGCAGGCCGAACCGCTGGATACGGCGATGTCGTTGATGCCCATCAACAGCGATTCGCCTTCGACGAACGCGAAGCTGATGTTCAAATTGTTCGGCAAGCGGTGTTCCATCGAACCGTTGATGTAGAGTTCATCGAGGCGCGCGTACAATCCGTCTTTCAGGCGTGTGCGTAGGGCGAGCATGCGTGCGGATTCTTCCGGCATTTCCTTTTGACAAATCTCCGCGGCCGCGCCCAGTCCCACGATGCCCGGAACGTTCAGCGTGCCCGAGCGCATGCCGCGTTCGTGCCCGCCGCCATCGATCACCGCCGCCAGTTGCACGCGCGGATTGCGCCGGCGAACGTACAGCGCGCCGACGCCCTTCGGCCCATACATCTTGTGGGCGCTGATCGAAAGCAGATCGATATTGTCCTTCTGCACGTCCACGGGAACTTTGCCGGCAGCCTGCACGCCATCCACGTGGAACAAGACGCCTTTTTCCTTCGCGATCTTGCCGATTTCCGCGATCGGCTGGATCACGCCGATTTCGTTGTTGGCGTACATGATGGTGATCAGAACCGTCTTCGGCGTGATCGCGGCGCGCAATTCATCGAGGTTGACGCGGCCATCCTTCTGCACCGGCAGATAGGTCACTTCGTAGCCGTACTTCTCGAGGCGCTTACAGGTATCGAGCACGGCCTTGTGCTCGGTGACCTGCGTGATGATGTGGTTGCCCTTCTCGCGGTACATTTCCGCGACGCCCTTGATCGCCAGGTTGTCCGATTCCGTGGCGCCGCTGGTGATGATGATCTCTTTCGGCGTGGCGTTGATCAGCCGCGCCACCTGGCCGCGCGCGTTCTCCACGGCCTCTTCGGCCGTCCAGCCGAAGGAATGATTGCGGCTCGCGGAGTTGCCGAACTTCTCGCGGAAATACGGCAGCATCGCGTCCAGCACGCGCGGATCGACCGGCGTGGTCGCGTGATTGTCCATGTAAACAGGTAGATTGATGGCCATGCTCTTTCTCTCCCCGTGAACTTCCTAACTCGTAAGTTCAACCAGCGCAGCCGCGCCCGATTCGTCGCCCATCTCGGAAATCGTGACGTTGCGCAGAACCTGCAGGATGCTCTCGTTCACGCGGCGCAGTGGCTCACGCACCGTGCACTTCGTCGTCTGGCCGCACTCTCCGTGCGACGTGACGCACGACGTGATGCGCAGCGGCCCATCGATCGCGTCGATCACTTCAAACGCCGTGATCTCTTTCGGATCTCGCGCCAATTGATATCCGCCGCCGGAGCCGTGCCGCGACGTCACGAGGCCCTGCCGCGCCAACCGTTGCAGCACCTTCGCCAGCAGCGGCGCAGAAATGCAGTAAACCTCGGCGATGTCCGCGGCGCTGCACGAACCCGTCACGCCAAACGCGGCGAGATGCTTCACAGCGATCAGGCCGTAGTCGGCTTTTTTGGTTAGCTTCAGCATTTGCGCGCGCCGCGACAGATTGTCGATATACGACACAATCGGTCGCAATTGAAGTTTACTGCGCTAGGCGTGGGTGTGTCAAGACCGAACTCAGGCACAAAATCGCGGCAACTACCGCTTCCTGAGGGACTTGCAAGCGGACCATTTTGGTCGTGCATCCATGCAGAATGGCGCAGCGAACGGTCAAAGATCAGGGCCGAAATGTACAAAATGGGCGTTGAGCTGAGATGCCGCCGTAAGCCGGCTGGAGCCCGAATTGGCCGCCGATCAGGTGGTCTCGAACTTGATTCCCAGTTGCTCGGTGACGATCGGCCGGAATTTCGCCTTCAAATCGGACGCGTCGTAGTTGGCGTGATACTCGAGCAGCATCGCGTAATACAGCGCCGTGAATCCCCAGAATCGCGTTTGGCCCAGGCCGCCGCCGGTTTCCGCGTTGTAGTATTCCCGCAGAACCGCGTTTTTCTCGACGGACATTTGGAAAAGTCGCGTCGCCAAATCTTTGGCGGCTTCGTTATAGCCGTATTTGCGCAGCCCCTGAAAGATCATGTAGTTCGTTGGGGCCCACGTGGAGCCGCGCCAATTGCATTCGCGGTGCGAGCCCTGATAGTAGTCGGGCTCCGTCTTGGCGTAACTCGCGACCGGATATTCCGTCCAGAACTCGTTTTCGCTCAGCAGGTGCTGCGTGATCGTGCGCTGCGCGCGTTCGGCTGTGGCGGCCTGCGCGAAAAACGGCATGAAGCACGTAGCCGACTTCACTTTCACCAGCCGGTTGGTCTTTTCGTTGCGGTCGTAATACATGCCGTCTTCTTCGTCCCAGAAATATTGGTTCATCAGCTTGGCGACCTTGTCGGCGTGCGCGTTGAACGCATGCACGTCCGCGGTGTGGCCAAGGTGATCTCCGATCACGGCCATCGCGCGCAGCTCGCGGATCAGGTAGGAGGCCAGATCGACGCCTTCCACCTGGAAATCGTCCAGGCAGCCCGCGCGGCTCCACTGGTTGTCGGTGCCCGCCGCGTCGCAGGAGTTCCACACGGGCAGGCCGTTGTTGTCGTAATCGTAGGAGAACCACTTCACCAGATATTTCGTCAACCGGTCGTAATAATTTCCCTTCAACCAGCCGTAATCGTCATGATTCTGTTTCGCGCCGAGGACCACGAGCTGCGCCAGAAACGGCTTGAAATGCTGCGTCGGGCGGTCCTTGATCAGGCTGCGGCTGATGAAGCCATCGGGCTTCTGGCGATCCAAAAATTCCGTCAAGTTCGTGAAGCAGTACGGCCAGACGCCGTAATACGAGAGGTACATGTTTTCAAAGTAGAGGTCCCAATCGTAAAACTCATTGTAGGGATAGCCCGTCAGGAGCGTTTGCTTCACGCCGGGAATCGTGCGCAATCCATAATTCTTCAAGTCGGAATTCGTCCCCACCAGGCGCATGTGCAGGTCTTGCCAGCACTTTTCGCCGACATCCGCATACAGCAGTTTCGTCGCCGGAGTGGCCGGCGCCGGCGCCATCGCACCCATCGCGGGCGCGGCAGCGGCAGCAGGCGCGGCTGCGGGCGGCATGGACTGCGTCTGGGCCAACGCCTTCCCGCCGACTGCGGCAAGCCCCAGCACCGATGCGGACCTGTTCAAAAACTCGCGCCGATTGATCGTCATGGTCGTTTCACTCCCGTCAAATGCGTGGGGAAATCCCTAAGGTAGGCCGTCATGGCTCCCTATCCCGGCCCGCGCGGCCCATAGAAGAACAGCTTAACGCTTAGAAGTCAACAGGACAACCGGGCCGACACCCGCTCCGGCGATTTCCGCCGTGCCGGGCGCGGCTGTGGGTTAAAATTGTGGGTGCGGGCTCCACGTGGAGACCGCGATAAGGAAGGGCTCCCGGTCGACATCATGAAGCTCGCCATCTATCCCGGTTCGTTCGATCCCGTGACCAACGGCCATCTGGATCTCGTCGAGCGCGGCGCCAAGCTATTCGATCGCCTGGTCGTAGCCGTGCTTCGCAATCTCGATAAAGAGCCGCTGTTTTCGCTCACCGAACGGGTCGAGATGTTGCGCGACGCAACCAGCGGAAAAGCCAACGTCGAAGTGGACGTGTTCGATGGATTGCTGGTGGAATACGTGCGGCGCCGCCAGGCCAACGTGATTCTGCGCGGCATCCGCGCCATCTCGGATTACGAATACGAACTGCAAATGGCCATGATGAATCGCAAGATCGAGCCGAGCATCGAAACCGTTTTCATGATGCCGGCCGAGCCATACAGTTATTTGAGCGCGCACCTGGTGCGCGAGATCGCGCGCCTAGGCGGGCCTCTCGATGGCTTGATTCCGGCCGCCGTCGAAAAGCGTTTGCGGGCGAAATTTTCCTGATCGGAGAAACCTCGAAATGAAGTTTACGGATCGCGTAAATCGAATTTCCGTATCGCCGACGATGGCGGTGCTGATGGAAGCGGAGAAGCTGAAGGCTCGCGGCGTTGACGTCGTGGACTTCGGCCCGGGCGAGCCGGATTTCCCCACGCCGGAGCACATCAAGCAGGCCGCGATTCGCGCGCTGGCCGAAAATCGCACCAAGTACACGGCGACCGCGGGCATCGCGCCGCTGCGCGAAGCGATTTGCCGCTGGCACACCGCGCAGTTCGCGACGAAATATTCGCCGGCGCAGTGCGTGGTCACCTCCGGCGGCAAGCACGCGATCTATGAAGCCGTCGGCGCGCTCATCGACACCGGCGACGAAGTCGTGATCCCCGCGCCGTACTGGGTGAGCTTTCCCGACATCGTTAAGCTGGCGGGCGGCACGCCCGTGTTTGTGCCCACCGAAGCGAGCGATGGATTCCGTCTGCGCGCCGCGCAGATCGAAGCCGCGCTGACGCCGCGCACGCGCATGGTGATCGTCAATTCGCCCTGCAATCCCACCGGCGCCGTGGTGCCCAACGACGAATTCGCCAAAATCGCCGCGCTTTGCAACGCTCGCGGCGTGTGGCTGATGAGCGACGAATGCTATTCGCACTTTCTCTACGACGGCGTGAAACCGTTTTCGATCGCCAGCAGGCCTGAGGCCGGTGAGAAAACCATCATCATCGGCTCGCTCTCAAAAACTTTCGCGATGACCGGCTGGCGCGTGGGCTACGCGCTCGCGCCGGAGCCGCTGATCGCCAACATCGTGAAGCAGCAGAGCCAATCCACGTCCAACGTCACTTCGATCGCGCAATACGCCGCAGTCGCGGCGCTCGATGGGCCGATGGAATCCGTCGCCACGATGCTCGCCGAATATTCGCGGCGCCGCGCGCGCATTTACGCCGGCCTCAACGATCTGCCCGGCGTCGCTTGCACCGAACCGAAGGGCGCTTTCTACGCGTTTCCCAGCGTTGCGGCGCGCGGCGGCTCGGGCTTGGCCGACACCACCGCCGTCGCCAAAGCGTTGCTCGAACGCGAGCACGTCGCCGTCGTGCCCGGCGAAGCATTCGGCGCGCCCGGCTTTCTGCGATTTTCCTACGCCACGTCGATGGAACGCATCGATGAAGGCCTGCGGCGCCTCGCGCACTTCTTCTCCGCAGCGGCTTCGGCTTCGTGAACGTCGCGCCCGCGCTGCTCGAGCCGCTTCGCGTCGCGCGCATTTGGGGCGCGCCGTCGCTCGAGCCGCTCTATCCGGACGCCGAGAAATTCATCGGACGCATCGGCGAAGTCTGGTTGACGGGCGAAACTTGCCGCTTCGCGATCGGCCCGTTCGCCGGGCAAACGCTCGGCGAAGCCTGGCCGCAAATGCCCGCCGAATGGAAGGGAACGCGGCTCGCCGGACAAGAGCGCATTCCCCTCCTCGCGAAATTTATTTTTTCCGGCGACAAACTGTCCGTGCAGGTGCATCCCGACGACGCCTACGCGCAAAAAAACGAACGAGCGGCGGGCGGCGTGGGCAAGACGGAAATGTGGTACGTAGCCGGCGCGATGCCCGGCGCGAAAGTTCGCGTGGGCCTCGGCGCGAGCGTCACGCGCGAGACGTTTCTCCGCTCCATCGCCGAAGGCACCACGGAGCGCTGCCTTGAATCCATCGCCGTGCAAGCGGGCGATACGATTTTCGTTCCCGCCGGCACGGTGCATATGATCGGCCCCGGCGTCGTGCTCTACGAAATGCAGCAGTATTCGGATCTGACGTATCGCGTGTTTGACTACAACCGCTTCGGCGCGGGCGGCACATCGCGCGAGCTGCACGTGGAAAAAGCCATGGACGTGCTGCGCTTCGGGCCGCCGGCCGCGGCCGATGTGCAGCCGGGCCGCGTCGAGCCCATCGCTCTCGATGGCGGGGCGGACGCCGAGCGGCTTCTGCTCGTGGCCTGCCGCTATTTCGCCGTCGAGCGCTGGAAATTCAGCGATCGCGTGGCGATTGAAACTTCGCCCGAGCGATTTGAACTGCTCGCGCCGCTCGCCGGAACGGGCCGCATCGCTTTTCCCTGGAGCGTACCCGAAGGCGTGAGCCGCGCCGCGCGAGCCGCCGCGCCGCCGGAAACCGGCGTGTCCACCGCTGGCGCCGAATTTTCCTACGCGCCCGGCCAATCCTGGCTCGTGCCCGCCGCGCTCGGAACCTACAGCTTCGAGCCCGCCGCGCCCACCACGATGCTGCGCGCCTACGTGCCGAATCTTGACGCGCTCGAACAGGAACTGGCCGCCGCGCGCGCCGACGGCGCCGCGCGAACCCGCGAGGCAAATCAATGAGCGGCGCGCCGATCGAAGCTCACGCCGTGATCCTTGCCGGTGGACGCGGCACGCGTTTCTGGCCGCGCAGCCGCACGCGAACGCCGAAGCAATTGCTCAACATCGTCGGCGACACGACGATGCTCGAGCAAACCGTCGCTCGCCTCGCCCCAATCTTTCCCGCGTCGCGCACCTGGGTGGTCACAAATTCCGCGCAAGCCGCCGCTGTCCGCGCGCAATTGCCGCGCGCCGCTCGCGCTCATGTGCTTGCCGAGCCCACCGGCCGCAACACCGCCGCGGCCATCGCGCTTGCGGCCATTCACTTGTTGCATCGCTCGCGTGGCGCCGATGCGTTGATGGCCGTGCTGCCGGCCGATCACTACATCGCGCACGCCCAACGCTATCGCAAAATCGTCCGCGCGGCCCTCGCCGCGGCTGCGGCGCCCAGCACTCTTGTGGTGCTCGGCATCCCGCCGACGCGCCCCGATACGGGCTTCGGCTATATCGAGCGCGGCGCGCGCGCCAAATCCGGCCGCTTCCCGATTTACGCTGTGCGGCGATTCACGGAAAAGCCCGCGGCCGCGCGCGCGCGCCGTTACCTCGCCTCGGGAAAATATTATTGGAACGCGGGAATGTTTTTCTGGCGCGCCTCCACGTACCTCGCGCAGCTCGCGCGATTTCTTCCGGCCACGCACACCGCGCTTCTGGGCCTGGCGGAGACCATTGGCACTCCGCGCTACGCCGCGGCGCTCGCGCGGGTTTATCCGCGCCTCGAAAATATTTCCGTGGACTACGCCGTGCTCGAATCCGCCACGCGCGCGCGCGGCTCGGCCCGCGTACTCGTGATCCCGGCCGAAACCGGCTGGAGCGATATCGGCTCGTGGGCCGCCGTGTACGAACTTCTTGCAGAGAAGTCCGGCGGCAATGTGGCCGCCGGAAAATTGCTGGCTCTTGATTCCGCCGGCAATTTCCTCTGGAGTCCGGATAAATTCGTCGCCGCAGTGGGAATTCGCGATCTCGTCGTGGTCGAAACGCCAGACGCACTGCTCATCTGCCCGCGCGAGCGCTCTCAGGACGTCGGCAAAATCGTCCGCTGGCTCGACGAACACAAGCGCCGCGAGCTTCTCTAGCCCGCGCTTCCCGCCTCGCATATACTTTTTCCACCGTGAGCGAAATCAAATTTGGCACCGACGGCTGGCGCGGCGTAATCGGCGAGGATTTCACCGAGCCCAACGTGCGTCTGGTGGCCTACGCCATCGCGCGCTACATCGTCCGCGAAGCCGACGCGCGCCGCGGCCTGCTCATCGGTTACGACACGCGCCTCGGCTCCGAGCGATTCGCGCGGGTCGCCGCGGAAACCGTCGCGATGACGGCCACGCCCGTCTGGCTTTCCGAATTCGAGTGTCCTTCGCCGGCGATTTCGCTGCTCGTGACGCAACGCCAGGCCGCCGGCGGCATCATGATCACTGCCAGCCACAATCCCGCGCGCTGGAACGGCATTAAATTCAAAGCCAGTTACGGCAGTTCCGCGCGCCCCTCAATGATCGCGGGAATCGAGCGTGAACTTGCGCCTGTGATGAAAAACGGCGTGCCGCCGCTCCCGCCGCGCGCCGATCTAATTCAATTGCTCGATGTGCGCGCTCCGTACCTCGACACGATCGAGAAGCTAGTGGATTGGGATCGCCTCTCCGCCGCCGGCCTGCGCTTCGTCGTCGACCCCATGCACGGCGCGGCGCGCGGTTTGCTCTGCGAGCTTTTCCGCCGCCACGGAATCGCCTGCGATGAAATTCGCGGCACGCGCGATCCGCTCTTCGGCGGCGCGAATCCAGAACCGATCGAGCCGCACGTTGAGCCCTTGCGCCGCGCCGTGCTCGCCGGCGGCTACGACGCCGGATTCTGCGCCGATGGCGACGGCGACCGCATCGGCGCGATGGATCGCACGGGGGCGTTCATTACGCCGCACCAGATTTTCGCGCTGCTGCTGTGGCATTTGGCCGGAACGCGCGGCCTCGCGGGCGACGTCGCCAAAACTTTTTCGACGACAAAGTTGATCGACAAAATCGCCGCGCGCTTCGGCCGCAAAGTTTACGAAGCGCCGATCGGTTTCAAATACATCTGCGAACTGATGCTCGAAAACGACATTCTTCTGGGTGGCGAGGAATCCGGCGGAATCGGCACGAAACTCTATCTGCCCGAGCGCGACGCCACCGTGATGGCGCTGCTGCTGGCCGAGTTGATGGCCTGGCACGGGAAGACGCTGGGAGAATTGGTCGCGCAACTGCACGCGGAATTCGGCGAGCACCACTACGGCCGCGTGGACCTCACGCTGCGCCCCGGCCAAAATCAATTGGCGATCGCGCACTTCGCCGGATCGAAACTCACGCGCGTTCTCGACTGGCCCGTCACGCGCCGCGAGGATTTGGACGGCATGAAGGTTTATCTCGGCGCAATCGGCTGGGTGATGGTGCGCGCTTCCGGCACGGAGCCTGTGCTGCGCATTTACGCCGAAACTTCCAGCGCCGCCGCGACGCAATCCATTCTCGACGAAACTTGCGCGATCGTCCGCGCGCTCTAGCGGCTCACAATCCTTACGCCGATCCTTCCTCTTTTTTCGCCGGTGCCGCGCCGAGAGCGCGCGCGATCGCATCCAGCACGCCATTCACGAACGGCGCCGCTTCATCTCCCGAAAATCGCTTGGCCAATTCGATCGCTTCATCCAGCACCACGTTCGGCGGCGTCGATGTGCGCGTCAATTCATACGCCGCGAGGCGCAGAATCGCGCGGTCGATTGCGGACATGCGCCCGACGCGCCAATTCTCCGCGTGGCTTTCGATCAGCGCGTCCAACCGCTCGGTTTCCGCCGCGGTACCCTCGAACAATTGATTTGCGAATTCGCGCGTGGCGGGCTCCGCGCGCGCGCCTTTCCAGAAAGCCGCCTCCAGGCGCTTCGGCTCCTGGCGTCCCATTTCCCACTGAAACAACATCTGCAGCGCGAATTCGCGGGACTTGCTGCGCAGAGACATTCTAAGCGCGCCGCTTCTTGCGCCGCGCCGGCGCCGCGCCTTCGGCCGCGCCCCGCGACGCCACAGAATGCGCGGCGCGAAGCCCGCGTGAAAGATTCGCCATTTCAATCGCGGCCAGCGCGGCTTCCTGGCCTTTGTTGCCGCTCTTCAGTCCCGCGCGGTCGATCGCCTGCTCCAGCGTATCGCACGTCAGCACGCAAAAAATCACCGGTATGCCCGTGTCCATCTGCGCGAGCTGCAATCCGCGCGCGGCTTCGGAAGCGACGTGGTCGAAGTGCGAAGTTTCGCCGCGAATAATGCAGCCAATCGCGATCACCGCATCCGCGCGCCCGGTCTCCGCCAATTTCTTCGCCGCCAGCGGAATTTCAAACGAGCCCGGCACGCGCACGATTTCGATTGCGGCGTCCGCGGCGCCCGCCGCGCGCAGTGCGTCAAGCGCGCCCGCCAGCAGCCGCTCCGTGATGAAACTATTGAATCGCGCGACGACGATTCCGAAGCGCAGCCCGCCGGCCGCGGCCGGTTCCCGCGTATCCCGAGTTTGATTCGATTTACTCACGATGCGAGTTTATAAATGTGCGGCGCCGTCCGCGCGGCGTCATTTGCCGCGGAACAACGCCGGCCTCTTCTCCAGAAACGCGCGCGTGCCTTCGCGAAAATCTTCGGTGCCGGCCGCCAACCCGAACATCGCCGCCTCCAGAAACATTCCTTCCTGCTGCGGCATTTCCGAACCTCGTTCGATGGCTTCCATCGTGTAGCGCACCGCCAACGGCGCATTCGCCGTGATTTTATTCGCCAGCGCCTCGGCGGCGGCCAGAAGCTCGCCGGGTTCATATACGTGATTCACCAGGCCAATGCGCAGCGCCTCTTCCGCCGAAATCGTTTGCCCCGCCAAACACATTTCATGCGCCACAGCTTTGCCGCACAACCGCGCCAGCCGCTGCGAGCCCCCATAGCCCGGCGTCAATCCCAGTGTGACTTCGGGCTGACCAAATCGCGCCGTGCGGCTTGCCAATCGGATCGTGCATGCCAGCGCCAGTTCGCATCCTCCGCCGAGAGCGAATCCGTTCACGGCCGCAATCGAAGGCTTGCCCAGATTTTCCAGGCGCGCGAAAACGCGCTGCCCAAATAACGCAAGCTCGCGCCCATCTATCGCCGAGCAGCGCGCGAGCTCGTTGATGTCCGCGCCGGCGACGAACGCTTTTTCTCCCGCGCCGGTCAGAACAAGCGCGCGCACGCCCGCGTCTCGCACTGCGCTCGAAACCACATCGTCGAGCTCGCGCATCATCGCGGCGTTGATCGCGTTCAGCACCTTCGGCCGATTGAAAGTGATGAAGCCGACCGCGCCCTTTTTTTCGTACAGCAGATTTTCGTACGTCATGCGTGCCGCTCTCGGCTGCGCCGCCGCGCCCGCGCGCGCATCAAAATTCTCCCGCGGCGAGCATCACCGTCGCATCGCCGCCTTGGCTGCGCGTGCGATCGAGCCCGATTTCCGCGCGATTGATCAATTCCGTCACGATGTCCTCGCCGTCGAATTCAGGTCTCATCGCCGCTTCGGCCACAGCCGCGGATACGCTGGACGCCGCGCCGTCCCACGGCGGACGAATCGCCGCTGCGGTCTTGCGCAGCTTTTCGGCCAGCGCCTGCGCGCCCAACGCGGCCGTATCCGGCAAAATGAACGCGACAGCCCACGCCGAATATTTCACCGCGAGATCGTTCTGCCGCACCTCGGATTGGAACGCGCGAGCAACCTGATCGAGATGCCGCTCAAGTTCCGCCTCTCCGTGCTGTTGCAACAATTCGGGGCCGCGATCCAGTTGCAGCAGCGCCACCGCCAGCGGAGTGCCTCGCGTGCGCGCGCCTTCAACTTCGCGAAGCAGAAAATCCTGATACGAGCTTCGCCGCAACATTCCGGTCTTTTCGTCGGCCACCGCGAGATTGCGCATCATCGAACGCAGCCGGGAATGATTCACGCCCAGCAACATCTGATCGCCGACCGATTGCAGAAAATAAGTCTCGTGCGGCCGCCACGCGTGCGCCGCTGCAAAGCCCACCAGGAGCATTCCGGCGGAGGCTTGCGTTTCCTTGTCGCTCAGCACCACGCCGAGCACGCTCGCCAGTCCCAACTCGCCCAGCAGCGGCGTGACGGCGCCGGCCAACGGCAGTCCGCCCATAGGATCCGGCGATGCGCGTTCGATCTGCGCGATCAACTGCACCACCTGGCTTCCGTTGGCGGCTTCCACGCCCGCGCCGCAAAATTCCGCCGCGATTTGTGGCGGTTCGCCCGCCGCGCCCACCACCGCGATGCAGCGCGTGGCGTGCAGATAGCCGCCCACTTCGTTCGCGACGGTGCTCAGCATGGCGCGCGCGCCCGATTGCCGGAAAAGTTTCTGCGCGATTTCGGAGATGCGCGTCAAATCCCGCATCGTGTCGCCCGAAGGAGCCGGCACCGCTTCGGCCGCCACGCTCGGCGCGGAAATTTCCTCCGCGGCCGCGCCTTCGGGCCGCCATTGCGCCAGCTGGCACAGACTTCGCAATCGCTCGTTGCGCTCGAACTCGCGCGGATAAAGCGCCACGATTTTCTCCAGGCGTTCGACGGCCTTGGCGCGCAGAGAATACTGCACGAAAATTTCTGCTTGCACGATCAAGTCTTCAAGCGCCTGTTCCGCCGAACCTTTCTCGGGCTCGACGCCTTGCGTTCCTGCGGCCGCGCCCAAACGCGCGGTGGCGCTGCCGCCGGTGCCGTGCGTAGCGCCGGCCTGCAGTCGCGCGCGAATCCGGCCGATCGCGGCGGGCGTGGCTTTGCCATCCACTTTCGCGAGGCGCTCCTGATTGCGAAAATCGTACGCGTCCACGTCCACCAGGCGTTCGAGCGTTTCGCACGCCCGCTCCACCTGACCCGCTTCGATGTACAAATCGAACAGGCGGCCCAGCGCGTCGAAGTAGGTCGATTCACGATTCAATTCGCCGTAGAGCGCGCCGCGAAATTCCGCCAGCGCGATCGAGCGGGGCTGCGCGTCCGACAATTTGTCCACGTCGGCGGCAAATTCGTTTTCGCGGCGCGCCGCGAGCATTGCGGCCTTCATGCCGGTGAGCACGTCGATCGCCGCGGCGTCCTGCTGCACCGCGAAATATTGCGAGACCACTTCCATCAGGTGCGCGGAGCCCGCCGGATGCGCGCGCGCCAGGTCCTCGAATTCCGCCCGCGCGCGGTCCAGATCGCCCGCGCGCAATAGCGCCGTGCCGTAGATTTCCACGAACGCCGCGTTGCGCTCCGTCGCGGCGAACGGTTCCAGCAGCGCCGCCGCTTCCGCCGCACTGCCCTGCGCGAGCATCGTTCGCGCATAAAGCAGCGCGACGCCCGGCTCGGATGGCGCAATCTGTTGCGCCCTCGCGAAAAATACCAGCGCCTGCTCCTGATCGCCCGCGGCGGCGGCCAGTTGGCCCGAGCGCAGATATCCGCGCGCGGCAAGCGGCGCGTTGCCGAGCTGCTCGGCCAATTCGCCGAGCGCGGCGTGGCGCGCGGGATTGTCGGGATCGAGTTGCGCCATGCGATCCAGACACGCCAGCGCGTAGTCGGATTTTCCCGCCGCCAGGAATTTTTCCGAGGCCTGCACATATTGCTCGAGCGCTTCGTCGTTGCGGTTTTGGCGCTGCAGCAGCACGGCGTAGCGCGCGATGCGTTCGGCCGGCTGCGGCGTGCTCTTCAGGAAACGGGAATAGAGCGCGAGCGCCCGGCCTTCGTCGCCGGGATCGGTGGCGCGGTCGAAGAGCAAACCGAAATACGTAGCCGCGCGGTCGAATTGGCCGAGGCGCGCGTGCAAATCTCCGAGCGCTTGCAGCGCTTCGAGATGATTGGGCACCGCGTCAAGCACGGCTTGGTAGGCCTCGACGGCGTCGCCAAGCTTGTTTTTTTCAAGATAGCGCTTGGCGCGGTCGAGTTGCTTTTGGATATCTACTGCCATCCGGAAGCGCTCAAGATGCTCCGAGGAACGGTGCGGGCTCCAGCGGGAGCCCGCCAAAAATTCGATTGGACCGGCGGAAGGGCCGCGGCAGCCGGACCAAAACTACTATATAACGTCCCGCGGTTCCGCGCCAAACCATGCGTCGCGCGCGTTGCGGCCAGCCGCGCGCGCGTTGGCCGCCGCGCCATTCTGTGGCAGACTTGTGATTCGAGGGGAGCCGGAAAAACACTCCCGCCTCATCCCGAAAAATATTCCATGGATCCCCAGTTCGTACGCAACTTCTGCATCATCGCGCATATCGATCATGGCAAATCCACGCTTGCCGATCGCCTGCTCGAACTCACCGGCGCGCTGACGCAGCGCGAAATGAGTTCGCAAGTGCTCGATTCGATGGACCTCGAGAAAGAGCGCGGGATCACGATCAAGGCGAAAAGCATTCGTCTGCACTATCTCGCGCCGGATGGCCAGGAATATCAATTGAATTTGATCGATACGCCGGGCCACGTGGATTTTTCCTACGAAGTTTCGCGCGCGCTTTCGGCCTGCGAAGGCGCGCTGCTGGTGGTGGACGCGAGCCAGGGCGTCGAAGCGCAAACCGTCGCCAACACATTTTTGGCGGCGGAGCACAACCTCACCATCGTTCCCGTGATCAACAAGATCGATCTGCCTGCGGCGCGTCCGGATGAGATCAAGGAACAGATTGAAAGCGTGCTGGCGATTCCGGCCTCGGATGCGATTCTGATCAGCGCGAAAAGCGGACTCGGCGTTGAGGCCGTGCTCGATGCGATCGTCGCGCGCATTCCTCCGCCGGTGGGCTCGGCGGATGCGCCGCTGCGCGCGCTGATTTTCGATTCGTGGTTTGACATTTATCGCGGCGCGGTGGTGCAGGTGCGCGTGGTCGAAGGAAGAATCCGGCCGCATCAGAAGATTCGCTTGTGCGCGAACAACGAAGTGTTTGAGGTGGAGACGCTCGGCGCGCTCACGCCCAAGCCCGTGGCGCTGGACGAACTGGCCGCGGGCGACGTCGGTTTCGTCGTCGCCAACATCAAGCGCGTGGCCGACGCGCGCGTGGGCGACACGATCGTCGATGCGATTCACCCGGCGGCGGCGCTGCCCGGTTTTGAAGCGATCAAGCCGATGGTGTTCGCCGGACTGTACCCGGTGCAGGCGTCCGGGTACGAGCCGCTGCGCGACGCGCTCGGCAAATTGCAATTGAACGACGCGGCGTTTTTCTACGAGCCGGAAACTTCCGCCGCGCTCGGATTCGGATTTCGCTGCGGGTTTCTCGGCCTGCTGCACATGGAAATCGTGCAGGAGCGGCTGGAGCGCGAATTCGGAATCGAGCTGATCACCACGGCGCCCAGCGTGCGCTACCGCATCACGACGACCGCGGGGCAAGTGATGGAAGTCGACAACCCGACGAAATTTCCCACGCCCGACGCGATCGCGAAAATCGAAGAGCCTGTGATCACCGCGATGATTATTTCGTCGGAAGAATCGGTCGGCGCGATTCTGCAACTCTGCGAGGACAAGCGCGGCGTGCAGAAGAATTTCGAGTATCTTTCGCCGACGCGCGTGCTGCTGACGTACGAAATGCCGCTCAACGAAGTGGTCCTCGATTTCTACGATCGGTTGAAGAGCGCGTCGCGCGGCTACGCTTCGCTCGATTACCACTTGTCCGGCTACAAGGAAGGCGATCTGGTGAAACTCGATGTGCTGGTCGCCGGCGAGCCGGTGGACGCGCTGGTGCTGGTGTGCCACCGCGAATTCGCGTACGAGCGCGGGCGCGATCTGGTTTCGCGCTTGAGAAAATTGATACCCCGGCAAATGTTCGAGGTGCCGATTCAGGCGGCGATTGGGAGCAGAGTGATCGCGCGCGAAACCGTCGCCGCGATGCGCAAGAACGTGATCGCGAAATGTTACGGCGGAGACATTTCGCGGAAGCGCAAGCTGCTGGAAAAGCAAAAAGAAGGAAAGAAGCGCATGAAGCGCGTCGGTAAAGTGGATATTCCGCAGGAAGCGTTTCTCGCCGTGCTGAAAGTTGCGAGCTCTTCCGACGACGACTGAATTCGCGTTTCAAGCATCCACGCCAGTCACAATTTCGCGGCAGACTATTTTGGCGGCGGCGTATCCTTGTCACGAACTTCGGCGCCGAGGCTGCCGCGCGACAATTGCACGCGCACTTCGTCTCCCAACGCGACATCGGCGGAGGAACGCAAAACGTTGCCGGCGACGTCGGTGCAGATCGCGTAGCCGCGTTCGAGAACGCGCAGCGGGCTGCGTTCTTCAAGCTGCACGAAGAGGCGCTCGAGGCGCTGACGCTTGAGCGAAAGCAATCGCTCGATGCGCGCGCCGAGTTCGCCGGAGCGCTGCGCGGCGCGTTGCCGCCACGCGGCGATGCGCTGGCGCAAATCGAAAGAGACAATGCGCGTCGCGGCAACCGTCAGGCGGCGGCGCAGGCGTTCGGTGCGCGCGCCAAGCGCTTCGCCCAAGCGCGCCAGCAGTTCGTCGGTTTGCTGGCGATTGCGGCGAAGCAATTCCTCCAGACGGCGGAACCCGACGTGCGTTGAAAGCTCGCGCAAGCGATGGCGCTGTTCGAGCAGGCGATAACGCATGCGCTCGGCGAGATCGCCGCGCAGTTCGCCGAGATGGCGGATGAATTCTTTTTTTGTGCCGACGACGAGTTCGGCTGCGGCCGAAGGCGTGGAAGCGCGCACGTCGGCGACGAAGTCGGCGATGGTGAAATCGGTTTCGTGGCCCACGCCGGAAATAATCGGAATGGTGCACGCGGCGATGGCGCGCGCCAGAACCTCTTCGTTGAACGCCCACAAATCCTCGAGTGAGCCGCCGCCGCGAACAAGAAGAATTACATCGGCGGATTGCTTGCGATTGAAATACTTGATGGCCGCTGCGATTTCCGCGGCGGCGCCTTCTCCCTGCACCCGCGTGGGGTAGAGCAACAGATGAAGATTCGGAAAGCGGCGGCGCAGAATGCGGATGACGTCGCGTACGGCGGCTCCGCGAGCCGACGTGACGATTCCGACGCGGCGCGGCAGCGCGGGCAGCGGCCGTTTGCGCGCGGCATCGAACAGGCCTTCTTTTTCCAGCTGCTTTTTTAACTGCTCGAAGGCCAGTTGAAGCGCGCCTAAACCCACCGGCTCAATGTGCTCGGCATAAAGCTGGTATTCGCCGCGCGGTTCGTAAACGCCGAGCGAGCCGCGCACGGTGACTTTCAAGCCGTCTTCCGGGCGGAATTTCAGGCGCGTGGCCTGATTGCGAAACGTCACGCAGCGAATCTGCGATTTCGCGTCCTTCAGCGTGAAATAAATATGGCCGGGCTGCGAGACGTGGCAGTTCGAGACTTCGCCTTCGACCCAGATGCCCGTGAACGCGCCGGCGAGAAGATCGCGGATGCGCTCGGTCAGTTCGTGAACCGACCAGATCTTTTTTCCGGGCGCGAGATTGAGCTGAAATTGATTCATCGGCGCATTCCGTTGAAGAGCCAGAAGACGAACGTGAGAATGGCGCTGACGACCAGGCAAGTGACAACCGGAAAATAAAACGAGCCGTTCTTGCCGCGATAGTCGATGTCTCCCGGCAGGCGGCCAAGGCGAAAGGGCAGCCGCCCGCCGAACATCGCGAGCACGCCGACGAGGGCGATCAGTGCGCCGGCGATGACGAGCAGCTTGCCGAAATCGCGCGCTGGTTCCATAGCGTCACTTTGTAAGGCTACAAAATTTCGTAGCCGGCGAAAAAGTAGCCAATCTCAAACGCGGCGGTTTCGGGCGCGTCCGAGCCGTGGGTGCAATTGAATTGGATGCTGGTGCCGAGATCGCGGCGGATTGTGCCGGGCGCGGCTTTGGCGGGATCGGTTGCGCCCATGGTTTCGCGCCAGCGCGAGATAGCGGATTCGGCTTCGAGCACGGCGACGACGATCGGGCCGGAGCTCATGAACTCGGTGAGATCGGCGAAGAAACCTTTGGCGCGATGCACGGCGTAAAAGCCTTCGGCTTCGGCGCGCGTGAGGCGCAGGGACTTGAGCGCGACGAAGCGGAAGCCGGCTTTTTCGATGCGCGCGAGAATCTCGCCGGTGAGTTTGCGGCCCGTGGCGTCGGGCTTGACGATGGATAGCGTTCTTTCAACGGCCATGATGACTCTCCTGGGTTCGCTCGCCGGATTATTTCCCGATGGCGGCGGCGAGCGTTTTGCCGATATCGGCGGGACTTTGCACGCAATGAATTCCGGCGGCGGACATGGCTTCGTATTTTTCCTTGGCCGTGCCCGAACCGCCGCTGATGATCGCGCCGGCGTGGCCCATGCGGCGGCCGGGCGGCGCGGTTTGCCCGGCGATGAAACCGACGACGGGTTTTTTTACGTGCGCGTGAATGTACTCCGCGGCTTGCTGCTCGGCATTTCCGCCGATTTCACCGATCAGGATGATGGCGCGCGTGTCGGCGTCTTCGTGAAATAGTTTTATGGAGTCAAGGAATGACGTGCCTATGATGGGATCGCCGCCGATTCCGATGCAGGTGGATTGGCCGATGCCGAGGCGCGTCAATTGATCGACGGCCTCATACGTGAGAGTGCCGCTGCGGCTGACGACGCCGACGTGACCCTGTTTGTGAATGCGGCCGGGCATGATTCCGATTTTGCATTCGCCGGGCGAAATGATTCCGGGGCAATTCGGGCCGATCAGGCGCGTTGCGGAACCGGCGAGCACGGCGGCCACGCGCACCATGTCGAGAACGGGCACGCCCTCGGTGATGCAAATGACGAGAGGCAAGGCGGCATCGGCCGCTTCGAGAATGGCGTCGGCCGCAAATGGCGGAGGGACGAAAATCACGGAGGCGTTGGCGCCGGTGGCGCGGACGGCTTCGGCGACGGTATTGAAAACGGGGACGCCAAGATGAATCGAGCCGCCTTTGCCGGGTGTGACGCCGCCGACGACCTTGGTGCCGTACTCGATCATCTGCTCGGCATGAAAAGTGCCCTCGCGGCCGGTGATGCCCTGCACGAGGACTTTCGTTTTTTCGTTTACGAGGACGCTCATCGCTTGGCCCCCGCTGGTGGTGCGGCGAGCCCGACGATTTTTTGCGCGCCGTCGTTCATGTCATTCGCAATCGTGAAATTGAAGCCGGAGGAGTTGAGAATTTCCTTGCCTTGCTCGACGTTGGTGCCTTCCATGCGGATGACGATGGGGACTTTGATATTCAACTCGCGCGCGGCGGCGACGACTCCGGTGGCGAGAACGTCGCAGCGGAGGATGCCGCCGAAGATGTTGATGTAAACTCCGCGGACGCTGGGATCGCTGATCAGGATTTTGAAAGCGTTCTTGACCTGCTCGGCGGAAGCGCCGCCGCCGACATCGAGAAAATTCGCGGGCGATCCGCCGGCGAGTTTGATGATGTCCATCGTAGCCATGGCGAGGCCGGCGCCGTTGACCATGCAGCCGACGGTGCCGTCAAGCTTGATGTAATTCAATTTGAAATTCGAGGCTTCGACTTCGAGTGGCTCTTCTTCATCGAGATCGCGCAGAGCGGCGATGTCTTTGTGGCGATAGAGGGCGTTGTCGTCAAAATTCATTTTCGCGTCGAGGGCGACGAGCTTGCCTTCGCCCGTGAGGACGAGAGGATTGATTTCGGCGAGCGAGGCGTCGGTTTCAATGAAGGCGCGATAGAGCGATTGCAGGAACGTCGTGGCGTTGCCGACGGATTCGGCGGGCAGGCCGAGGCCGAAGGCGATTTTGCGCGCCTGGTACGGTTGAAAGCCGGCGACAGGATGCACGGTTTCGCGCAGGATCGCGGCGGGATTGGTGAGCGCGACTTCTTCGATTTCGACTCCGCCGGCGGCGCTGGCCATGATTACGGGCGCGGCGACCGCGCGATCGACAACGACGCTGAGATAAAGTTCGCGCTTGATGTCCAGACCCTCTTCGATCAGCAGGCGCTTGACGACGCGGCCGGCGGGGCCGGTTTGCGGCGTGATCAGCGTCATGCCCAGGATTTTGCCGGCGAGCGCTTCGGCTTCGGCGGGAGATTTCGCGGGCTTGACGCCGCCGCCTTTGCCGCGGCCGCCGGCGTGGATCTGGGCTTTGACGACGACCGCTTTCGTGCCGAGGCGCTCGGCGGCGGCGCGAGCGGCTTCCGGTGTCGAGACCATTTCGCCGCGGGGCGTAGGGACGCCGAAGCGGCGGAGAATTTCCTTGGCTTGATATTCGTGAATCTTCATCGACCGTCCGTCAGTGCGCGAATGTGTGGCGCGCGCAAACCACGAAGTTTAGCCGGAACGCCGTGCGCGAACAAGGACGTGGGGCGCGCGAAATATTTGGACTTGGGCGCGAGCGAGTTTGCATCCGGAGAAAGGGAATGTGCCGCCGATCGAATCCGACTTGCGAGGGACGCTCTGTGCCGTGCGCCTCTGTCGCGCTACGACCCGGCGGGCGGTCACATTGCGGCGAGCGACACGCGTTAGAATGGAGACGGCGTGAACCAGCGAGCGATCGGGATGCGTGCGCTACGCGGGCGTGGCGCGGGGTGCGGGCGGGCGAACCGGCCGGCGGTGGCGGCATGGTGCGCGGCGCTGAGTGCGGCGTCGATCGCGGCGTTGATTGCGATACCGGCGCTGTCGGCGGGGCGAGCTGCTGCGAGCGCGAGCGGGGCGGCGAATGGCGGCTTTGCGGGAAAATTGCCGATCGGCGATCTCGATCAGGAACAGGCGGTGCTGCATGCGCTGGACCGGCTGGGGTTTGGTCCGAGCCCGGGAGAAGTGGGGCGCATAGAGCAAGGCGGTTTGGATGCGTGGGTGGAGCGGCAGCTTCATCCGGAGACGATCGACGATTCGGCGATGGACGCGCGCCTGGGAGATTTGCCGGCGCTGCGACTTTCGGCTCAGGCGCTGCTGGATCAATACCCGCCGACGGACGTGGCGGCGAAACGCGCGGGGATGACTCAGGACGATTACCGGAAACAGCAGCAGGCGCTGGCTCATCCGGCGCAGGGGTTGCACGCGCCGCCATCGAGCGATCCGCAGGAGATACAGAACGAACTGGCGCAGGCGAAAATGCTGCGTGCGATTTACAGTGAGCGGCAGCTGGAAGAGCAATTGGTGAATTTCTGGTTCAACCACTTCAACGTGTTCGCGGGGAAAGATTACGACCGGTGGTACATCGCGCCGTATGAGCGGGATGCGATTCGTCCGCACGTGCTGGGGAAATTCCGGGATTTGCTGGAAGCCACGGCGCAGAGTCCGGCTATGCAATTTTATCTGGACAACTGGCTGAGCGCCGATCCGGACGCGTTCGCGCGGATCAAGCTGCATCCGGAGCAATACCGCGCGAAGCCGGGGGCGCCGGCGCTGGGCGGGAAGCGCGGGCTAAACGAAAATTACGGGCGCGAATTGATGGAGCTGCACACGCTGGGCGTGGACGGCGGGTACACGCAGCAGGACGTGATCGAAGTGGCGCGGTGCTTTACGGGATGGACGATCGCTTCGCCGCGGGAAAATCCGCGATTTTATTTCGACGATCGGATTCACGATCCGGGCGAAAAAACGGTATTGGGAAAGAAAATTCACGCGGGAGGAATGCGCGACGGCGAGGAAGTGCTGGACTTGCTGGCGAAGAATCCGCACACGGCGCATCACATTTCGCTGGAGCTGGCGGAATATTTCGTGGCCGACGTGCCGCCGGAGGCGCTGGTGGAGCGGATGGCGAAAACATGGAAGAAGACGAACGGCGATTTGCGCGAAGTGATGCGCACGATGATCTATTCGCCGGAATTCTGGTCGCGGGCGGCGTATCGCGCGAAGGTGAAGACGCCGCTTGAGCTTGTGGCGTCGGCGGCGCGGGCGCTGGGCGCGGACGTGGACCAGGCGCAGCCGCTGGTGGCGTGGAGCGCGCGGATCGGCGAGCCGCTGTATCAATGTTTGCCGCCCGACGGATATTCGGACCAGGCGCAATCGTGGGTGAGCACGGGGGCGCTGCTGAACCGGCTGAATTTCGCGATTGCGCTGGCGAGCGACCGGATTCGCGGCACGTCGGTGGAATTGACGCCGCTGGTGGGCGATGACGTGGGGGCCGATCCGCAGAAGGCGCTGGACCGCGTGATGACGCTTTTTCTGGGCGAGGGAGTGTCGGACGCGACGCGCGCGACGCTGGAACGCGAATCGAACGATCCGAAGGTGACGGGCGCTAAGCTGGACGACCCGATCCGCGAGATCAATCTGGGCGTGCTGAGCGGGCTGGTGCTGGGCGCGCCGGAATTTCAAGAGAGGTGATAGAATCGCGCCGCCGCAAGCAGGGCAACGAGGAGCCGCTCATGGAAAAAGAAAAGCCGCAGAATTTCGCCAATCACGCGCGTTTTGTGCCCGCGTTCCATTTTTTTGTGCTGCCGGTGCTGCTGATCAATTTCGGGCGATCGGTGTATGTGCTGCGATTCGGGATCAGGTTCCATTCGGTTTTTGGCGTGCTGTTCGCGCTGGCGCTGTTGATGGGCGCGCTGCTGGCGCGCGTCTTCGCGCTGTCGGTGCAGGACCGCGTGATTCGCCTGGAGATGCGATTGCGGCTGGCCGAGCTTTTGCCGATGGATTTGAAGGGGCAGATCAACGAGTTTACGGTGGCGCAATTGGTCGGATTGAGATTTGCGAGCAATGAAGAGTTGCCGGAGCTCGCGCGGCGCGTGCTGCAGGACCGGATTACGGATCGCACGGCGATCAAGAAGATGGTGAAGAACTGGCGGCCGGATTATTTGCGGGCGTAGGGGGGATCTGGACGCTAGAGGCTGGAAACTGCTATGTGCGCCCGGGGCTTTTTTCCGATGTGACGGCGCACTTTGCGTCGTGAGGTGATGCCAAACCTCAGTGCTTGCGGCCTTGGGGAGCGAATTAAGAGCCGGACATGTATTTTTTGTGGAGTTCGTCTACGGTCATGCCGCCGCGCTGAAGTTTCTGGACGACGGGCGTGCCGGTGGTTCCTTTTTGTACGACGACGTAGACGGTATCCCCGGCGCGGAGATCTTTGAGCGTGAGCGGCTTGCCTTGCTCGTCGAGAAATTGGGATTGGGCGTTGGTCTGAACCAGCAGAGTGACTTCGGTGGGTAACTTCAGGACGATTTGCTTCTGGGCCATGCTGATCGAGGAAACGATATAGAAATCGCCGGCGTCGGCGGGAGCTTTGAGTTTGGGGGCGGCGGCTTCGGCTTTCGCTCGGGCGGCGGCTTGATCGGCGGGGACTGTGGACGCCGGCGGCGGCGCGGCCTGCGACTGGGCGTGGGTGTGGCTTTGCGCGGGAGGCGCGGTTTGCGCGGCGGCGGCGCCAGCGCATGCTATCGCGAGCAGTAGAACGAACGACCACTTCACAACTTCAAATTTTTTATTCATAGCGTAGCGCCTCGATGGGATCCAGATGCGCAGCTTTGCGCGCGGGATAGTAACCGAAAAAAATTCCAACGCCAGCTGAAAACGCGACGGCGATGATGACGGCGATGGCCGGAACGCTGGTGGGCCACTGCATGACCGACGAAAGAAACGACGAGCCGAGCAGGCCCATGAGCACGCCGATACCGCCGCCGAGGGAACTTAAGACCACGGCTTCGGAGAGAAATTGACGCTGCACGTCTTGCTCGGTGGCGCCGACGGCCATGCGCACGCCGATTTCGCGGGTGCGCTCGGTGACGGAGACGAGCATGATGTTCATGATGCCGATTCCGCCGACGATGAGGGAGACGGAAGCGACGCTGGCGAGCAGAAGCGTCATCACTTCGCCGGATTGCTCGGATGCGTCGGCGAGGTCGGTGGGGCTGAGGACGATGAAATCGTTGTCCTCGTCGGTGCGAAGATGATGGCGCTCGCGGAGGATGGTGGAGATCTGAGATTCGGCGATGGGGATATCGTCCTGCGAATCGGCGGAGGCGACGATGCTTTGCAGCCAACTGGTGCCGGCCAATTTCTTCATGACGGTGGTGTAGGGCATGAGGAGCACATCGTCTTCATCGCCGCCCCAGGGAGTCTGCCCCTTGGCGATGGGTTCGCCAATCACGCGAAACGGCAGATTCTGGACGCGTATGGTCTGGCCGACGGGATCGTCGTCACCGAATAAATTTTGGGCGACGGTCTGGCCGATGAGGCAGACGTCGGCGGCGTCATTGATGTCGCGGTCGGAGAAGACGCTGCCGCTTTGCATGCCCCAGTGGCGAATCTGCATGTAGGAAGGCGCGACGCCGCGCGCGGTGGTGGACCAATTCTGATTGCCGTAGACGACCTGTCCGCGGGAGCTGGTGGAGGGCGAAACGTACTTCAACACCGAAACGCCCGCGAGGAGAGCGTTGGCGTCGTCGACCGTCAAGGTTTTGGTGGCCTGGCTGCCCAGGCGCACACCGCCTTGATTCACGCTTCCGGCGTTGATGTTGATCATGTTGTCGCCCAAGGCGAGAATCTGCGAAGCGACTTGCTGAGAAGCGCCTTCACCGATCGCGACGGTGCAGATCACGGCGCCGACGCCGATGATCATGCCGAGCATGGTGAGCGCGGTGCGCATTTTATTGCGCCCGAGTGCGCTCAACGCGAGGAAAAGGACTTCCTTAAAACTCATGCGCGATTACCTGCCGGTCCTGGCGCCGCCACCACCACCGCCGGCACCGCCGCCGGGCCGCTGCGTGCCGCCGATTCCGGGAACGCCGGAAGCGGCGCCCTTCGTTGTGGACTGCTCGGCGGTGATCAGGAGATCGCCGTCTTGCAGGCTGCATTGGATGCATTGCGTGTTCAGATAATCGGTGATGCCGGCGGTAACGGCAACGGGGATCGGGTTCTTGCTGGGGCCGAGCTTCCAGACGACCTGGACGCCGCCGGCGTGCGTGGAAGTGGCAGCGGCGGGAATGTTGTACTGCTTATAGAGTTGTTGAATCTGCGCGTTGGGGAGCGAGGGCGTGTAGGTGAGCGCGGCGTTGGGAATGCGGATGGCGTTGTCGGCGTGGCCGGTGGGGATCGTGACGTAGGCGGTCTCGCTGGGGAGCAACAGCTGGTTCGGATTATCGAAGTCGATGATCGTGTAGTAGGTGACGACGTTCTGCACGGTGAATGCGTTCAGGCGGATGGCGCTGATGTGTCCTTTAAATGTTTGAGTGGGAAAGGCGTCCACTTGAAAGGTGGCTTCGGTGCCGGCGCGGATGCTGCCGGTATCGGATTCGTCGGTGCTGGCGTAGACCTGCATGCGCGTGAGGTCCTGCGCGATGGTGAAAACGTTGGGCGCCTGGAGCGAGGCGGCAACGGACTGGCCGACGTCAATGCTGCGGGCTACGACAGTGCCATCGATCGGCGAGATGATGGTGGTGTATTTCAGATTCGTTTCGGCTTGTTTCAGCTCGCCGTCCATTGATTCCACTTGCGCGCGGGCTTGCTGCGCTTGCGCCATGGTCTGCTGCAACTGGGCCTGGGCCTGCAGGACTTGCGCCTGACCCTGGGCGAGAGACGCCTGGGATTGGCCGAGCGTGGAATTCTGCAACTCGTATTGATCTTTCGAGAAGACGCCTTGCTGATAAAGATCGGCGACGCGGCCGGCGCTAGCTTGTTGATAGGCGAGGTCGGCCTGGAGCTTGGCGACGTTGGCCTGGTCTTCCTGAATCGTGGCCTTGCCGGCGTCTTCGGTGGCCAGAAGATCGGCGAGATTGGCCTTGGCGTTATCGAGATTGCCTTGCGCGGTTTCGACCTGCGCCAGGTAGATCGTGGGATCGAGCTGCGCGAGAACTTGTCCGGCGGAGACCCGCGTGTTGAAGTCGGCGAAGATGTATTCGACCGTGCCGGAGACGAAAGAGCCGACGGGGACAGTGGTGAGAGGATTGATCGTGCCGGTGGCCTGCACGACGGCGGTGATGGAACCTTTGGTGACGGGGCTGGTCAGATACTTCGGCGCGGAGGAGCGGCCCATGAAATAGAAACCGGTCGGCACGAGAATGACGAAGCCGAGCGCGCAGTAGATCACCAGCTTCGAGTGCTGGTGGTAGTAGAGCTTGAGCTTCGTCATGATCGAGGACATCGTGGACATGGGTCGGTTTGAACGCACAACCTCCTGGTAAATTAGACGACGCGCGACCGTGGCGCGTTACGACGGCTGCGGCGTCTGTTACGCCGGGGTTCGGAATCCACTCCCTCAGCGGCTAAAAAGTGTGCACTGAGACCGCCCACTAGCGCTCATCCAAGCAGGTTACGGGCATGGATTTTCGCCGGTTGCGGCCGTGGCGTCAATGTAGCAGGCGCGGTCGAAGTAGCGTTCGCCGCCGGCTTCCTGAAATTGCAGGACGGTGAGCTTGCCGTTCGCGGGCGTGGATTCGAGGACCTGAGCGGCGAAGGGCAGCGCGTCCGGCTGGCCGCGGAGCGCCTCGACGATGGGCCGGCCTTTTAATGTGCCGTGCGAGGGGATGCGCAGGCCGAGAATTTGCGCGATTGTGGGAGCGATATCGGCATTGCTTACGGGGACTGGATCGGCGAAACCGGCTTTGAAATCGGGGCCGATGGCGGCCATGTTGTTGAAGGTGGAATCGCGGCCAAATCCGCCGTGATTGCCTTGGCCCCCCTGCAGATCGGTATCCGAGATTTGTACCGCGGATTGCAAATCGCCGGGATTGAGATAGAAGACTTTGAACGCCACGACGATCGCGGGACGAGGCGTGAGCGCCGAACCTGCGAGTCCAATGGCGCTCATCGGCAGCGTGCCGGGAATGGGGCCGTACTGGTCGTCAACAAAGATTCCGCCAACGTAGTCGTACGTGGTGAGCAGGCTGACTATCTGGCGCACGGTCACAGGATTTTTGTCCGGAACGTAGATCAGATCAGAGCCGCCGTTGTGTGTGACGATGGCTCGCGCATCGGAACCATCGGGATTGCGGACGTCCGGGCCGAGAAGGGCATTGCCCAGCAACGGATGCTGGACGATTACGGGCACGAGCGCAATTTGCCGGTAGGGTTCCGGACTTCCTTCCGGCGCGGGCCGATCGGGATCGAATAGGTTCGTTTGCATTCCCACCGCCAGGTCGATCGCGAGGAAGCCGTAGGGCAGCATGCCTTGATCGGTGTCGATGTTGCCGGAGGCGTCGTAATAATACTGTTGCGCCGACACGCTGGCCGTCTTTCGGCCGGTGACGCCGATTTCCTGGCGGCTGATCGTGGCGAAGCCGTGATCGGACGTGACGAAAATATCGGTGTTCGCTTTCACGTCGGGATGCGCGTCGAGCCAGTCGAGGATCTGGCGCAGGTTATGGTCGGCGTTCATGACTCCCTGACGCGAAGTATCGCCGTTGATTCCGGGGGAAAGCGTTCCCAAACTATCGCCTTGATTGTGCTGCGATCCATCGGGATCGCGCGACCAGAATAAAAGAACGAAAGGACGCAAGGCATCCTGCTGAAACTGGGGCAGGATCACTTTTGTCGCGACGTCGGCGAGCCACTCCTGCTGCACGGTGTTGGCACTCAAGGTTCCCGGGTGACTGACGTTTCCCTGATAGCCGTTGTTCCACGAGGCGGTGGGGCCGTAGCCGTTGGAGCGCGTGGGCGCCTCGGGCGACAGGCCAGCGTCGATAATTTTCTGGACGAGCGCTGGCGATATGGGGAAGCCGGACGGCGCGCCCGTTTGGTCGTCAATCATAATGGTCGCGCTGCCGAATGGAAATGCGCGGCGGTCGGGCGCGATCGATTCTAATTCTTGAATCGCGGTGGGGCCGATTTTTCCAATCGCCGCGGTATTGAAACCATTGGCGGCGGCCGCGGTTAGAAGTGTTGTTTCATTCAGATAGTTGCCGCCGTAATGGCCGGAGAGGTCCGCAAGAACTTCGTCGCTTTCGAGGAACGGGGTCGTTGTGGACGGAGGCAAATTGAAATTTCCAGTGGCGAAGCCGGGGTAGCCGATCCAGAGCGCGTTGCCGAAATCTCCGGTGTCGCCGAGGAGGTGTCCGGTGGCGATCGCGGAAGCATTCGCGGTGGTGACGGTGGGATAGAGGCTGTGGCTATTGATGAAATTCACGCCATGCTGGCGAATGGACCACAGCGCGGGCGTATCTTTTTCGTTCACCGAACCGGGGCGCAGGCCATCGGCGACGAAAATAATTACGTTTCGCGCAGGCGGTTTGGGCGCGGCGGATTGTTGCGCGGGCGCGGCGACGGCGCGCAGAAAAAGAAAAGCGAGCACGATCGCGCCCAGGATGGCGCGGTGGATTAAGGCGGGATTTCCTTTGGGGGCTCTCAAATCGGCGGAATTGTACACTCGATCGCCTCGCTCAGGGCTTTGATGCTAACACGGCGCGACGCCGCAGGCGGGCTGCGGCTGTGAGCGCACCTTATAGACTTCGAGCTCTCCGTAGGTATAGACGCGGTCGCCAATGCCGGCCAGGCCCGCGGAAAAATCGGGGGTGCCATAGGCCCAGATGTATTGATAATCGGCGGCCGCCGCGGCGTAGTCCGGTGCGCCGGGATAGTCTGGATCCCAAAAATTATCGTCCGTGTAGCTGTCGTACGTAATGCGCATGGGCGTTTCGCCGGGGGATACATATAGGTAGGGCGAAAACCAACCGCGGCGGATCACGCCATACGCCCAAAAATGGCTAAAGGGCCGGTCGATCGGATCTTGATCGCCTCTGACGATAGACAAGACCAACGCGTCGCGCGGCGTAGCGTCGAACGACGCGGCAAGGCCCGCAAGCTCGGGTTGCTCGGCGGCCCAGTGGCGCGCGATCGTGACAGTGCGCGCCGCGAAGAGCAGCAGCGGCAACGCCGCAAGCAAACGTCCGCGCGGCCCAATCCGGGCGACAGCGAAAATCACTACGAACAAGAGCGGCAGCACGCGAATATCAAGATCGGAACCCTCGCCATAGGACCAGGGAATCGCCCAGAACGCGCCAAACAAAATTGCCGCAGTCCCGGCCCAGGGCCAATCCAAACGGAACGATCGATTGTGCCACCACGCGAGGAGGAAAAATCCGGGCACCGCGGCGAGCGTGATCCAATCCAGCGTCGGCGCGTAACCATGCATGATTTTTCCAAGCGCGGCGATCTTGTCTTCCCAACCGAGATAGACAATATCCTGATGCCCAAGGCCGACGCGGGAAGAGTGGAAATAAGCCAGCGCCCCGGGAACGAACAACAGCCACGACAATGCGATCTGGCGGAACGCTCGCCGGGAGAACAACGCGTAAATCGTCAGCGTGACTCCCACCAGGCCGAACGCCAGCAGGTGCGTGAAATAGAGAACCGTGACCGCGATCGCGGCGGCGGTCCAGCGCTTCGCCCCGCCGAGGCGAATCCAGTGCAGCCAGAAGCCCAATGCGAACATGCCGACGGCCAGGCCGAGATCGAAATTGAGAAAACCTTCCAGGAAGAAAACATTGTAGGCCGCGAGCAAGGCCCATGCGGCGGTCCAATCTTCGCCGGGATGCGCTTCGCGCAGAAAAAACCAAGCGGCGGCGGGAAACATCAGCGCGCACAAACTGAGAAAAACGCGGCCGGCGGTCTCGATGGGGAAGAGGCGGTCGAGAACGAACATGCTGGCGTCCATTCCGAGATAGGGATAGAGGCCCCAGTCGGAGGCGTAGTAATTCGAGAAGGTGTAGGCGGGATCGTGAAGATGGCGGAGAACGAAAGCACGCGCGAGATGATTCGGATAATCGAGCAGCGGAGGGAATGCAGCGCTCCAGATCGGCACAAGTATCGCCGCGACGACAAGTACCAAGACCGCGGCGGTGAGTACGCGCTTGCGGAGTTCGGCGGGCACTAGCGAAGGCCGATCGACGCGAGCGGTAGGAGTCCAGCGAGCGTGAGGCCGATCAAGAGCAACAAACTTTGGCGGCCGGTTTGGCGATCGGCGAATCCCAAGGCGAAGAATCCCTTGGCGAGATTGTTGCTCGCGGCGGCGATTACGATGGCGGCGGCAGCCAGATGCAATGGCGCGGATTGTCCGGCGGCCTGCGTCAAGCCCATGACGAAGGGTTCGACGTCGGAAACGCCCATGACTCCGGCGAGCGCGAAGATTCCGCCACGCCCGAGATAGGCCAGCGTGTATTGCGTGACGACCAGGACGCCGACGAAAATGAACGCGAAGGTGAAAGCGACGGACATCTCAAGCGGATTTTTCGACGCCACGCCGCCTTGATTGGCAGCGGCGCCGGGATCCGAGCGGAGCGACCAAAGCCATCCGCCGGCGATGCCCACCACCGTAAGAACCGCGAACGGCAACGCGATCAACTGCGCGAGCGCGTGATTGAACAGCCACACGAGAACGAGGAATCGCAGATACATCACTCCCGAGGCCAAGAGGATGGCGCCCGAATAGAGATGCGGCGCCGGAGCGACGCGGGCGCGCTTGGCCAGGACCACAGTGGTGAGCGTGGAAGAGTACGCGCCGCCGATCAGCGCCGAGAGCAACACGCCGCCGTGGCCGTGCGTGACTTTTTGCAGGATGTAGCCGCCGTAGGAGATTCCGCTGACGGCCACGACGACCAGCCAGGCTTTGAATGGATTCAGGTGATACGCCGTGAAGTCGCGATTGGGCAGGACCGGCAGGACGACAAACGTCAGCAAAAGAAATTTCGTGAACGTGAGGACTTCGGTTGCGGCGATCCGATCCGTGAGGCTTTCGAGAAACGCTTTCAATTCGAGCAGAAGCACGCTGAGGATCGCCAGCGTGGTGGCGACCCAGAAATGCTCCCGCGAGATGAGCGCGCCGATAAGGTACGTCGTGAGTCCGGAGATCTCGGTGGTGACGCCGGCGGCGGGTTGCGTTTCGAGCTTGTGCCAGTAAGAGAGCAACAGGAACGCACCGACAACGGCAAATCCGGCGCCGATCAGGCCCCAACCGTCGCCGGCGAGCAAGCCCATCGCGTAGCCGGTCATGCCGATCAGTGGAAACGTGCGGATGCCGCCGAAGCGATAGCGGTCGGCAACCCCGCGGCCCTCTTCGCGCTCTAAGCCAATGAGGAAAGACAGGAAGACAACGAGAAGGATTTCCACGCCTTGAGGGGGCACAAGAGAGCTGAGAGCTTGGACCACGAAATCGAGGCCTCCGGGCGCGGCGAACAATAAGTGTACGGCGATGACGAAGATGGGAGCGTATCGAGAAATGCGGAGAAACTCAATGTCAACGGGCCGGAGTGCCAGTAAGGGACGCCTGTACTTATTTTGTCTTGTCAAAGAGGCGCACTAAAGCTATTCTCGCCCCGTCCGATTATCCCCTATGTCCCCCGAAATGAAGAGACAACGCGGCGCACATCCTTGGCAAGTTCTGACCGGAGCCGTATTTTTAGCCGCGGCATTCTGCGCCACGGCATCGCGCTGCTCGGCGCAAGCGACCGCGCAAACTCCTCCTGCTCAAGCGACTCTCAGTGAACAGCGCGACGTCAACGGCCGGCAGCAATGGACCGATACTTCGATCGATCTGTATCCCGGCGATGTGGTGCAATTCCACGCGACGGGCACGGTCAATAGGCCGGGGGCGCCGGGATGCGGGCCGGACGGAAGGCCGCGTGATTGGCACGATGTGACTGCGCGCTATCCGGTGAACCAGGCGGGAGTGGGTGCGCTGGTAGGCCGCATCGGTCAAGGCGCCAAGAGTTCGGCCTTCAGCGTCGGCTCGCATCGGCAGACCAAAGTGCAAATGGCGGGTCGGCTCTATTTGGGCGTCAATGAGGCGTCGAACGAATCGGCGTCGGGCGGGTACAGCGTCAGCATCGAAATCGTGCGCGCCGCGCCGGCAGTGGTTGAGGCGGCGTCGGTCATGGACGGCGCTGGTGTCGGGTCCGGGTCCGGGCCTCGTTCTGTGGTCGAAGTTACCGCGTCGGCGTTTCCAAGTTCGGGCCTCGCGCAGATTCCGTTGCGCGTGACCAATGAGCGCGGCGACCCCGGAGACATGGTGAATTTCATTCTGATTGGCTCGCAAGCCGCGGTCGATCAGGCATTCAAGGAAGCGGGATGGCTGAAGGTGCTGGATACGAATAAGGACCACCGGCGCGCAGCGGTGGGCGGCATATTCAGCACGTTTCGCGAAAAGCCGCTGCTTCGCATGCCGATGAGCCAACTGTATTTGTTCGGGCGGCCGCAGGATGCCGGCTACGCGCAGGGATGGCCGATCGAATGTATCGGCTCACGGCACCATTTGCGGATCTGGAAGGCTCCGATGCAAGTGGACGGGCAGGATGTGTGGGTCGGCGCCGGAACCCACGACGAATCGTTCATGCACGACCCGCACCACAAAGGATTCTCGCACTACATCGATCCGAACGTGGACGACGAGCGCGCCTACATCCAGCGGAGCCTGGGCAGCACTCACGAGGCGACGCAGTGGACGATGGTTCAACCCGCGGCTCCGATTCAGACCGCGCACACGGTGAGCGGACAAGTGTTTCACTCCAACGGGCAGGTGTTCGTGCTCTGGCTGCACGATCCGAACCAGAATCCCGTCACGCCTGAGATCTCTGCGCAGGCCACGGGCGGCTCCGCGAATCCAGGCGATGGCGATGGAGATGGCGCGGCTGGGGCGGAAGGGGCAGACGCGTTCACCAAGAATTAGTTTTAGCGGCCCGCTCGATCCCGCCTCTTAGATCACTCCGTGCGTTTCTATTCCAGAGATTTGTGGAACCGCAGCACGCTTACCGTCAGCAGCACCGCGGAAAAAATCGCCAATGCCACAAGTTGCGGCCACAGTACGCTGAAGCCCACACCCTTTAAATAAACGCTGCGGACCACGATCATGAAATACCGGAGTGGGTCAAGGTACGTGAGCTTCTGAAAAAAAGGCGGCATGCTGCTGATGGGCGTGCCGAAGCCGGAAAGCGTGGTCGCCGGCATGATGAAGAAAAAGGACGCGATCATGGCCTGCTGCTGCGTGGCGGAAATCGTGGATAGCAACAGGCCGGCGCCGAGGCCGGATAAAACGAAAAGCAGCGCCGCGGTGCCGAGGACGAAGACGCTGCCGCGAAACGGCACGCCGAACCAATAGGTTCCGACCAGGCTGATCAATGTGGCGTCAAACATGCCAACAAGAAAGAACGGCAGCGTCTTGCCGAAGATGAATTCCCAGCGTTTGATCGGCGTGACCATGATTTGTTCGAGCGTGCCGATCTCGCGTTCGCGCACGATGGCGAACGCCGTGAGCGTCATCACCAGAATGAGCAGCAGATTGCCGATCACGCCGGGCACGAAAAACCAGCGGCTCTCAAATGATTCGTTGAACCACGGGCGCTCTTCGAGATCGACGCCGGGCACAACCGCGGCCAATTGCGGCGCGGCGCGGTCGATGCGGTCGATCTGTTGGGCTTGGGAGAATTGCGCGCCGATCTGGCCGAGATAGCCGAGCGCGACGAGCGCGGTATTGGAATTGCTGGCGTCCACGATCACCTGCACGGGCGCGGTCTGGCCGGCCTGGAGGTTCTGGGAGAAACCGCGATCGATCTCGATGGCGATGAGCACGTCGCCGCGATCGATCCAATCGCGCAGCTGATCGGTTTGCGTGGCTGTATCTTTCAGATCGAAATAGGGGCTGGAGGTGAAGCGCGCAATAAGCTCGCGGCTGTCTTTGGTGTTGTCGCGATCGAGGACGGCCATGGAGACGTGCTTCACTTCGAGCGTCGCGGCGTAACCGAATACGAGCATTTGCACCAGTGGCGGAACGAACAGAACGAATCGCGTGCGCGGGTCGCGCAGCGTCTGAATGAATTCCTTCACCACCATGCGCTTGATGCGTTCCCAGGATTGGCGCAGATTCATTCGAGCCTCTTGTGAAACGCGCGCGTGGCCAGCGTGAGCAGGATCACCATGTACAGCGCCAGCGCGCCGAGCTGCGGGCCCATTTGGCGGAATGCCGTGCCCTTCAAAAATACTTCGCGCAGGATCGAAACGAAATACACAGCGGGAAGCGCGCGGCCGATGATTTGCACGGCGACGGGCATCTGTTCGAGCGGAAACAAAAATCCCGAAAGAAGAAACGTGGGGAGAAACGTGGCCATCAGCGCCATTTGGCTGGCGGCCAATTGCGACTTGGCGACGACCGAAATCAGATAGCCGAGCGCCAGCACCACGACGAGAAATAACGCCGAGCTGCCGAAGAGGACGATCCAACTTCCGCGAAACGGCACGTCAAACCAATAGACGGCGGCCAGCGCGCAGACGGCGGTATCCACCATGCCGATCACGAAATAGGGAAAGAGCTTGCCGATTTCGATCTCCATGCGTCCCACGGGCGTGGAGATGAGCTGCTCCATCGTGCCGCGTTCCCATTCGCGCGCGATGGTCAGCGAAGTGAGAAACGCTCCGACGACCGCCATGACCATGGCGACGACGCCGGGAACGAAGGTGGCGGCGCTCTGAAGATCTTCGTTGAACCAGGTGCGCGCCTGAAAATTGACGGGCGGAGGACCGATCGGCGCGTTGTGCGCTTGGGCCCACTGGGTGGTGACGCCGGCGGAATAACTTTGCACGATGGATTGCACGTAGCCGAGCGCGACGCTCGCGGAGTTGCTGTCGCTCGCGTCGAGAATTAGCTGGACAGTGGCGCGCTGGCCCGAATGCAGCATCTCCGTGAATCGCGGCGGAATCACGAGCGCGGCAACCGCGTTGCCGGAATCGATTTGCTGCACCACGTCGCGGTAATTGCTGGCGACATGCACGATGTTGAAATAATCGGTGGCCTGAAAATGTTTCAGGAAATTCTGGCTGAATTGCGTGCCGTCCTCGTCGTAAACGCACAGCGGAACGTGATGAACGTCGAGGTTCAATGCGTACCCGTAAATGAAAAGCTGCAGCACGGGCATCAGCAGAATGATCAGCAGGCTGCGTGGATCGCGACGGATCTGCAGCACTTCCTTTCTCATGATCGCGAGAATGCGATTCAGGTTCATGCCGCCGCCTTTCCGGACGCGGGCGCGGGCGACGTGAGAGTCACGAACACGTCTTCGAGGCTCGGCGAAATCGGCTCGACGCGGCGGACCTCGATGTTATGTGACGCGAGAGCTTCGCGGATCGCGGACGTCGCTTGCGCCACGTCTTTAACGACGACGTGCACGGCGTTTCCGAACACGGCGGCGTCGAGCACACCCGGAACACCCGGCAGCACCGCAAGCGCCGGGCCGAGCGGCTCGCATTCCACCAGCAGCAATTGGCCGCGCATGGAAGTGCGCTTGAGCTCCGTGGGCGTGCCCATGGCCACGATTTTTCCGCGGTCGATCATCACCAGGCGATTGCAATACTCGGCTTCGTCCATGTAGTGCGTGGTGACAAAAACCGTGACGCCTTCGGCCACCATCTGGTGAATCAGCTCCCAGAATTGCTGGCGGCTCACGGGATCCACGCCGGAAGTAGGCTCGTCGAGAAAAACGATCGGCGGCTTGTGCAGCACGGCGCAGCCGAGAGCGAGGCGCTGCTTCCATCCCGCGGGCAACGAGCCTGTGATGGCGCGCTCGCGGCCTTCGAGGCCGGCCATGTGAATGGCCCAGGCCATGCGCGCGGGGATTTCGCTGGGCGGCACGCTGTAAAGGCCGGCGAAAAATTGCAGATTTTCAACCACGCGCAGATCGTTGTAGAGCGAAAATTTCTGCGACATGTAGCCGATGCGCTGGCGAATCAATTCGGATTGCGTGGCTACGTCAAGGCCCGCAACTTGCGCGCGGCCCGACGTCGGCACCAGTAATCCGCAGAGGACGCGAATCGTGGTGGACTTTCCGGCGCCATTCGGGCCGAGGAATCCGAAGATTTCTCCCTTGCGCGCCTCGAAGCTGATGTCGTCCACGGCCGTGAAATCGCCGAAGCGCTTGACCAGGTGTTCGACCGCTACGGAATTTTCGCCGTTGGTCATGACGGCTTTGCCGGACTGGCGGCCGCGCCGGGCACCGGCGGCGGCTCGATGGGCTTGTCCGCGACCTCGGAGACGAACAGGTCTTCGATCGTTGGCTCTGTGGATTCAAATGAAATGCAAGGCACGCCGGCCGATTCAAGACGCGCGCGCAATTCGGCCAGACGATTGGCGCGATCGACAAACAGATGCACGCCATCGCCTTCGAGGATGACGCTGCGCACGCCCGGCGCTCCCACAAGCGCCTGGCGCGCGCTCGGCGGATCGATGGTGTGCACGGCGAGCACGGCGCCGGGAAAACCTTTCTTCAGCGCGGCGGGCGTATCGAGCAAAAGCATGCGGCCCTGATGGATCAGGCCAACACGATGGCAGCGCTCGGCTTCATCCAGATACGAGGTTGAAATTAAAATCGCCACGCCCTGGTCGACGAGCGAATACAAAATTTTCCAGAAATCGCGGCGCGAAACAGGATCGACTCCGTTGGTCGGCTCATCGAGCAGAATCACGTCCGGCTGATGAATCAGCGCGCAGACCAATCCCAGCTTCTGTTTCATGCCGCCGGAAAGCTTTCCCGCCAGACGAGTTCCGAATTCCGAAAGCCCCGCGGCTTGCAACAGTTGCTTCGCGCGAGCATCGCGTTCCGCGCGCTTCACGCTGAACAGATCGGCGTAGAACGCGATGTTTTCGGACACCGTCAGGTCGTCATAAAGGCCGAAGCGCTGCGGCATATAACTCAAATCGTGCTTGGCGCCCTCGGGATTGCTCGCGATGTCGCAGCCGGAGACGGTGGCGCGGCCGGAATCCGGCGGCAGCACTCCGGCGAGCATGCGCATCGTGGTGGTTTTCCCCGCGCCGTCGGGACCCACGAGGCCGAAAATTTCGCCGGGACGCACATCGAAGCTCAGCTCATGCACGGCGCGCACAGGGCCGAAGCTCTTGCCGAGCGAAACGACTTCGATGGCCGGACGATCGGTGGGTGCGCCTTGCGGCATCGCGGCTCCGTTACTGAATCTGGATGCTGACGTCGGCGGGCATGCCCGGCTTGAGTTCTAGATTCGGATTGTCCACGTCCACCTTCACGAGGTAGACGAGCGTGACGCGTTCGGCCGTCGTCTGCACGGTCTTCGGCGTGAATTCCGCTTGCGATGAAATGAACGAAACGCGGCCGTGATACGACTTGCCGGGATAAGTGTCCGTGGTCACGGAACAATCCTGGCCCCAGTGAACCTGGCCGAGATTGGTTTCCGGCACGTACACTTGCACCCAGATGTGCTGCAAATCGGCCAACGTGTAGATCGGCGTGCCCGGCGCTTCCACTTCGCCGAGTTCCGCTTCGCGCACGGTGATCACGCCATCGAATGGCGCGGTCAGCGTGGTGTAGCCGAGCTTGATGCGCGAAATCCCGGCGGCTTGCCCGGCTTGTTGCACGTCGGCGCGATCGACCGCGATCTGTTCTTTGCGCGTGCCCTCGAGGAGTTCGTTCAGGACTTGCTGCAACCGGTCAAGCGTGGTCTGCGCGCGTTCGACGGCGGTTTTGGCTTGATCGACGGTCTGGCCCTCGATCTCGTCTTTCTGAAATAGCGCTTCATAGCGCGCGTAGTCCCGCTGCTTCTGGCTGAGATCGTCTTGCGCATCGCGCACGTTCTGCTGCGCCTGCGCGACGTCTTGAGTTCGGCTGCCGGCGATCGCGAGATCCAGTTGCTTGGCCTTCACTTCCACGGTGGCCTGATCCGCGGCCGCTTGCTGGCGATAATCGTCGTTATCGATTTGCGAGAGCAATTGCCCGGCGGTAACGGACTGGCCTTCTTCGACGGGGAGCTGGGTAATGCGTCCCGTCACTTTGAAGCTCACCAGACTCTCGTGCGCTTCGATGTTGCCGGACAGCACGATCGCGTTGGGATTTTTGGGCTTCTCGATCCAGCGCGGGTAGACGTAGAAGAAGAACACCGCGGCGAGGACCGCAACGACAAGCAAGACTGGGAAAATGCGTTTCATGGCCGGCTGACCTCCGCTTCTGCTGATTCGTGAAAATCCATCGCGTTTGCTGACAACATCTGCGCATCGATCGGCATACGTCTCGTTACCATCATGGTGCTCCCGGCGCCGCCGGCTGCGGCGTTGATTGCGGTTCGCCGGACGGCGCGCCGAGGTAATTTCTGAAATCGGATTCGGTGCCGCCCATGGCGCGCGCCAGCGCCATTTGCGCGTCGGCGTGCTGCGCGAGCGCCACGATGTGATCGTCCTGCGCTTCGGCGAGCGAATTCTGCGCTGTGATCACCTCGATGTTGTCGGTCAATCCGTTGCGGAATCTGTCTTCGGCCAGCGTGAGTTCCTGCTGCGCCAGGTCGAGCGACTGCTCGGCGACCGCAACCTGATCTTCAGCCGATTGCAGATTCAGCAGGGCCGTGCGCAGGTCCTGCTCGATGCCGCGCGCCATGTCGCCGATCTGGTCGTTGACCTGCCGCAATTGGCTATCGAGCTGTTCGCGTTCGCCGGTGCGGTCGCGGTCGAACAGCGTGATCGAAAGCGTGGCCTGAGCCAAAAATGTCGCCGGCATGTGTTCGAGACTCGAGCCGATCGCGCCGAAATTTCCGTTGGCGTTAAGCGTCGGATAGTAACGGGCATGCGAAGCTTTCTGCTGTTCGAGAATCGTGGAGCGTTGCTCGGCGAGGGCGCGATAATCCGAGCGCGCTTGCAAGGCTTGCGCGAGCGCGGGTTCGACGTCCGGCGGCGGCAACGGATGAAACTCCAGCGCTTCGGCGAGTTCGAGCGGGGTTCCTGGCGCGAGGCCCAGGTAGCGCGCCAAGGCCATCAGCGAAGTTTCATAGTTGTTGCGCGCCACGAGCACGCTTTGCTGATCGTGAGCGAGCTGCACTTGCGCGCGCAACACGTCGATCGCCGTCGCCAAGCCCACCGCGTGTTGATCGCGCGCCAGCTTTTCATCCGCGACGGATGTATCCACGCGCGACGACGCGGCTTCGGTTTCCGCTTCCGCTTGCTGTGCCATCAAGTAGAGCGCCGCGGTTTGGCGCACAACTTGATCGCGTGTGTCCTGATAATCGAGCTTGGCCACGTCCTTCTGATCCTCGCTGGCCCGCAACGTGTGCGTGGCGTGCCGATCGACGATCGCCTGGCTGGCATACGCGCGAAAATCGAAATTGGAAAACGGGCCGATCACCGAAGGAATGGTTATCCCGGGAATCATGAAATTGAAGCCGAGCGCGCGCAGGTTGACGTCCTGCTCGTTGACCAGAGCATGCCCGGTGACTTGCGGCAGCAGCGGCGCTTGTGCCCGCACGCGCGCGCCTTCGTCCTGCTGAATCTGTTCGCCGGCGACGAGCACGCCGAGGTTGTTGCGCAGCGCAAGGGCAATCGCGTCCTCGAGCGACAGTTTTTGAGGCTCCGCGGATGATTCCATCGCCGCGGATGGAGCCGCCGTAACCGGCGCGGGCGTCGTCGCCGGGGTTGTTTGCGGCGTGGGCGCGTCAATCAGCACGGCGCTCGCTTGCTGTGCGGCGGCATACGGCGCTGCCGCGAGCAGCAAGCCCGCGGCCAGCGCCATTCGGGTCCGGTTTTTTCGCTTCTCCATCATTGCTTCCCCCGTTTGCGGTTCTCCGAAGTGTCCCAATCCTGCAGACGAATCACCGGCGCGAATCTTTCGCCGAACGCGCGCCATCGCGGCCGCGCGGCACGATTCCGAACAGCAAGACGTCGATCCAGGGATCGAGCCACGTGGAAAGTTCGATTTCCGGATTGAGCGCCCAAAGAAGGAATGCGCCGAATATCCCTTGCTGCATCGTTCGCGCCACCTGGCTCCCCGCGACGTCTTGCCTGATCTCGCCGCGCTTCTGTCCGATGGCCACGATTTTTGCGAGTACGCTGCGCCCGTACGCCTGATTTTCGGTGGTGGTGCGGCGCACGGAATCGTTCAGCAGAGCGGCAACCATGAAACTGCGCATCAGCTTCGGCGTGTACGGCGATTCGGATCGATGGCTGTGCGCCAACTCCCGCACGATCTGCTGGATGGATTTCTTGCCGGTTTGCGCTTCGGCGAGAGCCGCTTCCACTTTGGCAAGGCGCTGCTTTCCGAAGGTATCGAGCACATGTTCTTTCGTCCGAAAGTAATTGAAGAAGGTTCCCTTGCCGACGTCGGCGGCCTCGGTGATGTCCTCGATCGAGGTGTCGGCAAAACCGCGGTCGGCGAACAAACGCAGTGCGCAGCGCATCAAGCGCTCGCGCGTCTCGGCGTGGCGGCGTTCGCGCCGGCCGGGTCCGCGCACCTCGCGATTTTGGCGCGCGGTCCCGTTCAGGTTCCGCGCCGATTTCCTGGTCGATATGCGACTCATGGACATATATGACCGTAGGTCATATATGTCTCGAAGTCAAGAATAAAATGCGCGTACGGGAAGAACCCTGGAAAGGGCCGGGAGGACGGCGTTGGAGCCGCGCTGCGTCCCAGTTGGGAACGGCCGGATTGCATCGGGTCGTCCGCCGCATCCGGGGCCGCGCCAGGATCCGGGGTCCGCGAGGCCGGCCACGTAGCCTCGCCCCGGCATGCTCGGCGGCAGGCGCGTGGCGGAATGCGGGCGCTCCGGGGTCGCTATTGCTGCGATAAATGTTGTAAATACTATTTGACAGGAAATCCGCGCAGTCTTTATAGTAGGTGTCGCCGACATGACTTCATTTCCCATCTCCGGTTCCGTCCTTGTAGCGCTGGTCATCGTACCGCTCACGGTCTTGCGACCGCTGGGATGACGACCGCCGGATGAAAGTAAGCTAGACGAAGCAAAAAATCCGAGGTCGCCATCAAGGGGATGGCGGCCTTTTTGTTTGTTGGCCGAAAGTCGAACAAGCAGGGGAACCGGGCGCCGGGGCCACGGGTGGCGCGAGATGGGTCGATAGGCATCCAGGGGGAACGCAGAAAAATGGCCGAGAAACTCCGCAGCCGAACACTGATTGAAGGATACAACCGCGCGGGCGCGCGTTCGATGCTGCGCGCGGCCGGTTTTTCCGACGAGGATTTCAAGAAGCCGCTGATCGCGGTGGCCAACACCTGGATTGAGATCGGCCCGTGCAACATCAATCTGCGTGAAGTCGGCGAATCGGTGAAGCAGGGCATTCGCGAGGCGGGCGGCACGCCGATGGAGTTCAACACGGTTTCGATTTCCGACGGCATCACCATGGGCACCGACGGCATGCGCGCTTCGCTCGTGAGCCGCGAGGTGATCGCGGATTCGATCGAGCTTGTGACGCGCGCCAACTACTTCGACGGCATCGTCGCGATTTCCGCCTGCGACAAAACGATTCCCGGAACGGTGATGGCGTTGGCGCGGCTGAATATTCCGGGCCTGATGCTCTACGGCGGGCCGATCCAGCCGGGCCATTTCGAGGGCCACGACGTTTCAATTCAGGATGTTTACGAAGCCATCGGCGCGCGCGCGTCCGGACACATGACGGACGAGCGCCTGGCGTGCCTTGAAGCCGTGGCTTGCCCCGGCGCCGGAGCGTGCGGCGGACAATTCACGGCCAACACCATGGCCACGGCCTGCGAATTCCTGGGAATCTCGTCTATGGCCAGCGCCGGCGTGCCGGCCACCTCGGGCGAAAAAAATCCTGTGGCGCGCATGGCGGGCCATCAGGTGATGGAGCTGCTGAAGAAAAATGTCACGCCGCGGCAGATCATCACAAAGGCGGCGCTTGAGAACGCCATCGCCAGCGTGATCGCCACCGGCGGTTCGACCAACGCCGTGCTGCATTTGCTGGCCATCGCGCATGAAGCCGGCGTGCCGCTGGCGCTCGATGATTTTGACCGCATCAGCGCGCAAGTGCCGGTGCTGGCCGATTTGAAACCGGCGGGCCGCTTCATGGCCGTAGATTTTCACGAAGCGGGCGGAACCCGCCTGCTGGCCAAACTGTTGCTCGAAGCCAAGCGTCTCGACGGTTCGTGCATCACGGTGAGCGGGCGCACGATCGCGCAAGAAGCTGCGATGGCGGTAGAGACCGCGGGGCAGGAAGTGATTCATCCTCTGGCGAAGCCGGTGAAGGCCACGGGCGGCCTGGTGATTCTGCGCGGAAACATCGCGCCGGATGGTTGCGTGCTGAAGTCTGTCGGAGGAACGGGCGCGGCGTCAGTGCATCGCGGTCCGGCGCGCGTGTTCGATAACGAAACCGACGCGTTCGCTGCGATCGAGCAAAACAAAATCAAGGCCGGCGACGTGGTGGTGATTCGCTACGAAGGGCCGCGCGGCGGTCCGGGCATGCCGGAAATGCTGCAAGTGACGGCGGCCATCGCGGGCGCGGGCCTGGGCAAAGATGTTGCGCTGATCACCGACGGACGCTTCTCCGGCGCCACGCACGGCATTATGGTGGGGCACGTCGCGCCGGAAGCCGCGGCGGGCGGACCGATTGCGGCGGTGCGCGAGGGAGAAATCATCACCATCGACGCGAAAAATCGCGTGCTGAACGTGGATATCGACGCGGCGGAACTTGCCGCGCGGATGCGCGCGTGGAAAGCGCCCGAAGAGCGGTACGCTCGGGGCGTAATGGCGAAATACGCGCGCGGCGTGTCGTCGGCTGCGATCGGCGCGGTGACGAATTAGCTTCAGATCAGGATCGAGCGAGGACGCATCATGGACGCAATGAAACGCAATGGAGCGGAAATCATCTGGGAGTGCCTGCTGCGCGAAGGCGTGCGCACCGTGTTCGGCTATCCCGGCGGCGCGATTCTGCCGGCCTACGACGCGCTGACGAAATATCCCGACATGCACCACGTCCTCGTGCGCCACGAGCAGGGCGCCGCGCACATGGCGGATGGTTACGCGCGCGCCAGCGGACGCGTGGGCGTCGCGATGGCCACCTCCGGTCCGGGCGCGACAAATCTGGTTACCGGCATCGCCACGGCCATGCTCGATTCTTCGCCCGTCGTTTTCATCACCGGCCAGGTGAACAGCAAATTCATTGGTACGGACGCGTTTCAAGAAGTGGATATCACAGGCATCACGCTGCCGATCACCAAGCACAATTATCTCGTCACGCGCGCTGAAGATATCGCGCCGGCGATTCGAGAAGCGTTCCAGATCGCCGCATCCGGCCGGCCCGGTCCCGTGCTTGTCGATATCACCAAGGACGCGCAATCCACATTCTGCGATTTCGATTGGGACGCCGCCGCGCCGCATCGCTTGCATACGCAGCAGGCGCAGGTCCACGCCGCAAACATCGAAGAAGCCGCGCGCCTGATCAATCGCGCCGAGCGGCCCGTGATTCTGGCGGGGCACGGCATTCTGCTTTCCGAAGCGGCCGGCGAGGTGATGACGCTGGCCGAGCGCGCCGACATTCCCGTCGCCGTCACTTTGCTGGGCATCGGCGGCTTTCCGGCCTCGCATCCGCTGTGCCTCGGCATGATGGGCATGCACGGCGAAGCGTGGGTGAACGTGGCGATTCAGGAAGCAGACCTCCTGATCGCGCTCGGCATGCGCTTCGACGATCGCGTAACCGGCAATTTGAAATCCTACGCGCCGCTGTCGAAGAAGATTCACGTGGATATCGATCCCGCCGAGTTCAACAAAAACGTGCCGGTGGACGTGGCTCTGCTCGGCGACCTCAAACCCGTGCTGAAGCAATTGCTGCCGTCGGTGCAGCCCGCGCGCCACGGCAAGTGGCACGAGCGCGTTCGCGCCACCAAGGGCGAAGCTTCCGTGCGCGACATTCAAAATCTGCCCGACGACGGCCACCTCTACGCCGCGCATGTGATTCACGATTTGTGGCGCGCCACCGGCGGCGACGCGATCATCGTCACCGACGTCGGCCAGCACCAGATGTGGGAGGCGCAATATTACCGGCATGAGCGGCCGCGTTCGCTGATCACCTCGGGCGGCCTCGGCACGATGGGATTCGCGCTGCCCGCGGCCATCGGTGCGAAAATGGCCTGCCCGGACGCCGAGGTATGGGCCGTGGTGGGCGACGGCGGATTCCAGATGACCTCGGCGGAGATGGCCACGATCGTTCAGGAACAACTCGGCGTGAAAATTGCCATCATCAATAACGGCTATCTCGGCATGGTGCGCCAGTGGCAGGAATTTTTCCACGAAGGGCGCTACTCGGCCACGCCGCTGCTCAATCCCGATTTCGTGAAGCTGGCCGAAGCGTTCGGCATTCGCGGCCTGCGCGTCTCGCAGCGCGCCGATCTCGAACGCACCGTCCGCGAAGCGCGCTCGACCGAGGGACCGGTTCTCGTGGATTTCCAGGTCGAGCAGGAAGATTCCGTGTATCCGATGATTCCCGCCGGCAAGGCGCTGCACGAAATGATTCGGCGCCCTTCGCCGATCGCGGAAACGGCCGGAGATCCGTAAATCTCGCGCAACGCGCGCAAATGTGAAGAACTGAAGCTGCAGGAAGAAAGAGACTTAAAAAAGATGCGCACCTTTTTCGTGATGGACGTTGAAAATCGCCGCGGCGTGCTCGAACGCATCGCTTCCGTGCTGCGCCGCCGCATGCTGCAGATCGAAACCATCGTGGCCGCGCCCACGGCCGATCCCGCGCGCGCCGTGATCACCTTCGTCGTGGACACCGACGATTACGGAATCCAGCGCATCACCACGGGTCTGGCGAAAATCATCGAAGTGATCTCCATCCACCACCGGCAGGATGCGAGCGGCCCCGCGATCGAATCCGCCATCGTCCATTTTTCCGGCGGCGCGAACCGCACCTCCGCCGCGAGCGATCCCGATTCACTGCTGATTCACGCCAGCGGCAACGCCCAGGCCATGGATCGTTTCCTGAAGTTGCTTGGCAACGCCGGTCGCGTTGAAGCCGCGCGAACCGGAGAGGAAGCCTTTCCCGAAGTCCCCGGCGAACACCAGCACCGCGAACCGGAAATCGAGCGGAATGCGCCCCGGCGCTGATAGAATCTGCGTCGCGCAAAACATCATCGTAAAAATCTGATTTTCTCTGGAGGATGGAATGGCAACGATGTACTTCGATCAGGACGCCGATCTCACTCTGATTCAAGCCAAAAAAGTGGCGATCCTGGGTTACGGGTCGCAGGGTCACGCGCACGCCTTGAATTTGCGCGATTCCGGCGTGGATGTGCGCGTCGGTTTGCCCGCGGGCAGCCGCTCGCGCGCGAAGGCCGAAGCTGCAGGCCTGAAGGTTTTGTCGACTTCGGAAGCTGCGGCATGGGGCGACCTAATTTCTTTGCTTCTCCCGGACACCACGCTGCCCGCCGTCTATCGCGCCGACGTAGCGCCGCATTTGAAGAAGGGCAAGACGCTGCTTTTCGCGCACGGCTTCAATATCCGTTTCGGCACGCTGCCGATTCCCGCCGACGTTGACGTCATCATGATCGCGCCGAAAGCGCCGGGCCATCGTGTGCGCGAAGTGTTCGTCGAAGGCGGCGGCACGCCGTCACTGCTTGCGATTCATCAGGATGCCAGCGGCCAAGCCAAGAAACTCGCGCTCTCCTACGCCAAGGCCCTCGGCGCCACGCGCGCCGGCGTGATCGAGACCACGTTTGCCGAAGAGACAGAAACCGATCTGTTTGGCGAGCAAGCCGTGCTCTGCGGCGGCGTCAGCGAACTCGTGAAGGCCGGTTTCCAAACCCTGGTCGACGCGGGTTATCAACCCGAAATCGCCTACTTCGAGGTTTTGCACGAACTCAAACTGATCGTCGATCTTTTCTACCGCGGCGGACTTTCCTACATGCGCTATTCCGTCAGCGACACGGCCGAATGGGGCGATTACGTCTCCGGTCCCAAGATCGTCACCGCGCAAACGCGCCAAGCCATGCGCGAAATTCTGAAAGCCATCACCGACGGCACCTTCGCCCGCGAATGGATCGGCGAAAACGAAGCGGGCCGCGCGAAGTTCATGGCGCAGCGCGCCAAGGAACAGGGCCTATTGATCGAGCAGGTTGGCGCGCGCCTGCGCGGCATGATGGCGTTCCTCCAGCCCGTTGTGGTCACAGCCGATGGCGTGCAGCCCGCGCTCCCATCGCGCTCGGCCGCCAGCCCGAAGTGACGAAGCGCGTCATCCGCATCGATCACATTCAAATCGCCGCGCCCGAAGGATGCGAGCCCGCGGCGCGCGAATTCTACGGCTCGCTTCTCGGCATGCGCGAAATCGAAAAGCCGCCGTTGCTGCGCGCGCGCGGCGGCTGCTGGTTCCAGTGCGGCGATCGGCAGTTGCACATCGGCGTCGAACGAAATTTCGCGCCCGCCAAAAAAGCCCATCCCGCTTTCGCCGTCACGGACCTCGACGAATTGCGGCGCGCGCTCGCGGCCCGCGGCGTCGCCGCCATCGACGATGACACGATTCCCGGCACGCGCCGCTTTTACGCCGAAGACCCGTGGGGCAACCGCCTCGAATTCGTCGAGAGCCCGTAAAATTTCAAAAATGGAAAGGGCCGGTATCCTTGACCGGGCCGGAACATCCGTGTAAACTGTGAAATCTAGTTGCTAATCAGTTGCAACTAGAAAGACAAGCCCCAACGTGCTCTCCTCACTTCTGATCGCCCTGCGCGAAGGTCTCGAAGCGGCCCTGATTGTGGGCATCGTACTCGTTTATCTCAATCGCATCGGGCAAAGGCAGCTGGCTCGCTACGTGTGGGCCGGCGTGTTTTTGGCACTAATTTCGAGCGCCGCCGTAGCTGTGGCCTTGGATCGCTGGCAGATCAGCGAAGACGGCTTCGAGGGCTTGATGCTGATCGCCGCCGCGGTGTTTGTGTTGACGATGATCGCCTGGATGAACCGCGCGGCGCGCAAGCTGAGCGCACACATTGAAGAACGCGTGGCGGGATTCGCCAGCCGCGGCGGAGTGGGCGCGGGGCTCGGCCTGGGCTTGTTCGTTTATTTGATGGTGGTGCGCGAAGGCGCGGAGCTGGTTTTGATTCTGCGCGCTGTCGAGCTTTCGACCGAGGGCCTCGAGGTATGGATCGGCACGGCGCTGGGTCTCGCGCTCGCCGTCGCCGTGGGCGCGTTCTTTTTCCAGGGCACACTTAAAGTTTCGCTCGGCAAATTCTTCTCGGCCACCAGCATCATCCTCACCGTCGTCGCCGTTCAGCTCGCGGTGACCGGCCTGCATGAGCTGAGCGAATCGCAATGGATTCCTTCGAGCCGCGCCGAAATGGCGTGGATCGGTCCAATCGTGAACAACGATGTGTTTTTCTACGCGGTGATTCTGGGCGTGGCGGCGCTGCTGGTGCTGCGCGAATGGGGAAAGCCCCCAGCGGCTGCCGCCGGCGGCGCAAACGCCGCGGAGCCGGAGGTTGCCACGACCGACGCCGCGCGCCGTCGCCAGTTGTACGAGCGGCGCTCGCAGCGGCGATGGACGTTCGCGGCGGCGTTCACATTTGTCGCGGTGATCCTGTTGCTTGCGGCGGACTTCGTTTACGCGCGCGTGGCCGAAACTCCGCCGCCTGCCGAGTTGCTGACCGTGACCGATGGTCAAGTGCGCGTACCTACCGCCGAGGTCAGCGACGGCAATCTGCATATGTTTCGTCTGGACGCCGCGGGCACGGAGATTCGTTTTCTTGTCGTGCGCCAACCAACCGGCTGGGGCGTGGCGCTCGATGCCTGCCGCATTTGCGGGCGCTCGGGTTACCGGCAGGACGGCTCGAATGTGTTGTGCCGCAATTGCGGCTCGGCGATTTACATTCCGACGATCGGACAAGCGGGCGGCTGCAATCCTGTGGGCCTGCCGTCGCGCGTTGAGGGCGCGGACATCGTGGTGGATGTTCCGGCGCTGGCGAACGCCGAGGGTGAGGTTCCGCGCTAATCCCGCCGCCATGTTTCTTCGCATCATCAGCGATTCATTCTCACGGAAACCGCGGCGCAAGGCCTTGATGGCCACGGCGCTGGCGCTGGCCATTGCGGTGACCACGGCCACGCTGACGGTGGCGCTCGACGTGGGCGATCGCCTGGAAAAAGAATTCCGCTCGCTCGGAGCGAATCTGCTGGTCACGCCGAAAGCCGACACGCTGCCGCTCGAAATCGGCGGCGTGGATTACCGGCCGGTAGACGACGGCGCGTATCTGCCGGTGGACCAACTTGGCAAGCTGAAAACAATTTTCTGGCGCAACAATATTATTGGGTTTGCGCCGTTCCTCGACGTGCCGGTGCAGTGGAGCGAAGCAGCCGGCGGTGCTCCGGACGCAGCTGCGACGGCCGGAGCGAATTCTGAGCCTGCTGCAGCGGCGCATGTGATTTTAATCGGCACGTGGGTGCGCCATGCGGTGCGCGTTCCCGACGGCACCATTTTCGCGACGGGCATCGCCGACACGGATTCGTGGTGGCGCGTCGATGGGCGCTGGTTCGCGGATGGCGCTGCCGAATGCGTCGTCGGCCAAAATCTGGCGCGCAGCGCGGGGATTCGCGTGGGCGATTCGCTGGCGGTGAATGCTGGCGGGCACGCGGCAACGCTCGCGGTGACGGGCATCGTTTCAACCGGCGGTCGTGAAGATGACGCAGTGCTCGCGCCGCTGGAAACCGCCGAGGCGCTGGCGGGACGGCCGGGGCAATACCGGCGGCTGCTGGTGAGCGCCCTCACGAAGCCCGAAGATGCATTTTCGCGGCGCGATCCGGGGACGATGACGCCGGCGGAATACGACCGCTGGTTTTGCTCGCCCTACATCTCTTCCATTTCGCACCAGATGCAGCAGGAATTGCCCGGCGTTGAAGTGCGCGCGATCCGGCAGGTGGCCGAAGGCGAAGGCCAGCTTCTCAATCACGTCAGCGCGCTGATGTGGCTCGTCACACTGGCGGCGCTGCTGGCCGCGGGGCTCGCTGTGGCGTCGGCCTCCGCGACGACGGTGCTCGAGCGCCAAGCCGAGATCGGTTTGATGAAAGCGCTGGGCGCGAACCGCAGCACCGTAGGCGCGCTGTTTCTCGGCGAACAATTGCTGCTCGCGCTCGTTGGCGGCGGAGTGGGCTACGCGCTGGGCATCGCGCTCGCGCGGATCGTTGGTCAAGCGGTATTCGGCGTGGCGCCTGTGGACCGCTTGATCCTTCTGCCGGTTGTGCTGTTTCTGGCGGCGAGCGTTGTGGTGTTCGGCAGTTTGCTTCCGTTGCGTCGCGTCGCCAGCGTGCGGCCGGCGGAAACTTTGCACGGAGAGTAAAAGCGAATCGTGGCGCACCCATCCATGTTTTGGCGGATTCTTCGGCAGTTGATGCGCGCGGGGCGCGGGCGTCTGATACTCGCGCTCATCGCTGTCACAAGCGGCGCCGCGGTCTGCTCGGCGCTGCTCGGCCTGGATTTGGACGCGCAGCGAAAACTGACCCACGAATTTCGCGCGTTCGGCGCGAACGTGGTCGTCTCGCCGCCGGGATCGTCGGACCAATCGACGCTGGACGGCGCGGACGTTATGACGAAAATCGATGCGGCGCGCACGCCCGCCGTGGTCGCCGCGGCGCCGTTTCTTTACGTCGTGGGAGAAACTTCGAGCAGCCCGGTGATTGTGGCCGGCACGTGGCTCGACGAAATCGCGCGCATGGATTCGTGGTGGAGCCTCGAAGGCCAGTGGATCGCGTCGCGCGACGACACCGCGCGCTGCCTGGTGGGCCGCGTGGCCGCGCGGCAACTCGGCGTGGCGCCGGGCAGCCAGCTCGATTTGCGCTCCGGCGCGCGAAGTGTTTCGCTGACGGTCGCGGGCGTGGTGAATGCCGGCGGCACCGAAGACAATCAAGTTTTCGTGAACCTGCCCGTCGCGCAGGATTTGGCCGCCCTGCCGGGCCGCATCGGCGTCGTCGAATTGGACGTCACGGGCTCGCCGGAGCAGCTCGATTCTTTCACCACGAGCCTGACGGCCGCCCTGCCGGGTCTGGAAGTTCGGCCCGTGCGCCAACTCACCGAGGCCGAAGGCCAACTCCTCGGCCGAATTCATGGATTGTTGTTCTGGACCGTCGCGCTGATCCTGGCGCTGACGGCGCTTTGCGTACTCGCGTCGATGGCGGCGCTCGCGGTAGAGCGCCGGCGCGATGTCGGCTTAATGAAAGCGATTGGGGGGCCCGTGTCGCGCGTCGTGCGCCTGTTTCTTGCCGAGGCCGGCACGCTCGGTCTTGTTGGCGGCGCGCTCGGCTATGTGGTCGGGCTGGGCCTGGCGGAATGGGCGGGCGAGCGCGTGTTCGGCATGGCCGTCACGCCGCGGTGGGAAGTTTTTCCCGCGACGGTAATTCTCTCCGTCGGCGTGGCGCTGGCCGGAGCGCTGCCGCTGCGCTTGCTGGGCAGCGTGCGGCCTGCGGAAATTTTGCGAGGCGAATGAGCAAGTGGCTCCGCTGATCGAAATCGAAAATGTGGGCAAGCACTTCGGCGCGCTCAAGGCGCTCGCCGGCGTGAGCTTCAGCGTCGAAGCCGGCGAATGGGTCGCCATCATGGGGCCGTCCGGTTCCGGCAAAACCACGCTGATCAACATTCTTGGCGGAATCGACCGGCCGAGCGCCGGCCGCGTGGTGGTCGATGGCGTCGAAGTGAGCGCGCTCGGCGAACGCGAATTGACGCGCTATCGCGCCGACAAAGTCGGTTTTGTTTTCCAGCAATTTCATCTGGTGCCGTACCTGACCGCGGTTGAAAACGTAATGCTGGCACAATATTTTCACAGCCTCACCGACGAAGCCGAAGCCGCGCGCGCTCTCGAGCGCGTCGGGTTGGGAGACCGGTTGACGCACCTGCCGGCGCAGCTCTCCGGCGGCGAGCAGCAGCGCGTAGCCATCGCCCGCGCGCTGATCAATCAGCCGAAATTGATTCTCGCCGACGAACCCACGGGCAATCTCGACGAAGCCAACGAACACATCGTGCTCGGCCTGCTGCGCGAACTGCACGCCGCTGGGCACACCATCCTGATGGTGACGCATTCGCCGGAAGTCGGATGGTTGGCCGAGCGGCGCATCGAGCTGATTCACGGCCGCCTGGCAAAGGACACCGTGCCCGCGGCCGAGGACGAAGAGCGCGTGGATCATCTGCTCGAGCAAATCTGGATTTGTGAGGAAGAAGGCACCGTCGCGCAGGTGGAGCACGTGCGCACGCTCGGCTCGGCCGATGCCGCCGACGTGCTGCGGCGCCTCGAAGGCTCGGCTCTGATCGAAATCGGTGCGGCTGAGGTTCGCCTCACCGATTCCGGCAATCGCCGCGCGCAGGACATTGTCCGCCGCCATCGCCTCGCCGAGCGCTTGCTCACTGACACGTTCGCGATCAGCGACGATCAGGCACATTCGGAAGCCTGTAAGTTCGAGCACATTATCTCCCCTGAACTGGATCGCAAAATTTGCACGTTTCTCGGCCATCCGCGCACCTGCCCGCACGGCAATCCGATTCCGCGCGGCGTCTGCTGCCCGCAGGATTGACCATGCCGATTCCCATCGATTCGCGAAGAAAGCCCGCGGAGATCAAGGTGCAGGTTTCCACCGGCGCCGGTCTGGACATCGTGTGGTCCGACGCGCACGTCAGCCACTACGATTTCGCGTATCTGCGCGAGTGCTGCCCGTGCGCCATGTGCAATGACGAGCGCGCGAAAAAAGCCGAATTTGACGCCCATGCCGCCCCGGCCGCGCCCGCCATAGCCGCGCCGTCCGTGCTGCCGATGTTCAAGCCCAAGGCCAAAGCGCGCTCCGCTCACGCCGTCGGCAATTACGCCCTGCAAATCGATTTCACCGACGGCCACTCAACCGGAATTTACAGCTACGATTACCTGCGCACGATCTGTCCATGCGACGAATGCCGCCGCGAATTTGGCCCGCCCAGCGAATAGCACGCCGCCCTGGCAACTAACCGCTAGTCCAGCACCCCTGCCGCTGTACACAGATCGTCGTCACGAGCGCCCAGGAACTTATTTCAAGTGGTGGACATCCGTGGCCAAAAATGTGAACATTCTAAATTCCTAAACGGTTCCTAAACGGCTCTTACTAGACGATGGCCTCGACCCCAAGCGATCCCGGCTCCACACCCTCCCGCATCGTAACCATCCCACGCGTGCTTGTGGCGACCACCGCCATGCTCACGTTCATCTCCTTCTGGCGCGCGGCTGCGATCGTGCTGAACGACCTGGCCTCCTCGGCGTATTACGCCGGCGGCGAAGCCGAAGAGTTCATCGGGAAATCGGCGCCCTGGTTTGTGCTGGGCGTGATGGTTTTCTCCTACTGCGTGCGCGCGATTTACGTTGAAAGCTGCAGCATGTTCGTCCGCGGCGGCGTCTACCGCGTGGTGAAGGAAGCTCTGGGCGGCACGCTGGCGAAATTCTCCGTTTCCGCGCTGATGTTCGATTACGTCCTGACGGGTCCCATCAGCGGCGTTTCGGCCGGACAGTATCTGGCGGGCGTGATCAACGAAATGCTGGCGTACGCCGGGATCCACGTGATGCTGCCGGTGAACGCCGCAGCCGCGGCCGTCGCCGTGCTCATCACCGTTTATTTCTGGTGGCTCAATATCAAAGGCATTCCGGAATCGAGCCACAAGGCGCTGCGCATCATGCAGATCACCACCGTGATGGTGGTGATCCTGATCGCCTGGTGCACCTACACCGCGATCGTACGCCACGCGCCATTGCCGCCCGCGCCCTGGCCGCGCAATGTCGTGATGGACCGCCATTCGCTCGGCTGGTTGTACGGCACGCACATCATCGCCATGATCCCGATGATCGCGATCTTCGTCGGCCTGGGCCATTCCGTGCTGGCCATGAGCGGCGAAGAATCCCTCGCTCAGGTCTATCGCGAAATCGAACATCCCAAGCTCCCGAACCTGAAAAAAGCCGGCGCCGTAATTTTCGTTTACAGCATGGTGTTCACGTCGCTGGTTTCGATCTTCGCCGTAATGCTGATCCCCGACGCGATTCGCCAGCATTTCCTGGAAAATCTGATCGGCGGCCTGGCCATGAACCTGGCCGGCCCCTACAAGCTGCGCCTGTTGTTCCATGTATTCGTGGTGGTGGTCGGCACGCTGATCCTGGCGGGCGCCGTGAACACCGCCATCATCGGCTCAAACGGCGTGCTGAATCGCGTTTCCGAAGACGGCGTGCTCAGCGATTGGTTCCGCCAGCCGCACCGCAAGTACGGCACTTCGCACCGCCTGATCAACATCATCGTGGCGATGCAAATCGTCACCATCGTCGCGAGCCGCGGCGACGTCACGTTCCTCGGCAACCTCTACGCGTTTGGCGTGATCTGGAGCTTCGCGACCAAAGGCATCGCGGTCCTCGTGCTGCGCTACACGCATCCCGGCGAGCGCGAATATCGCGTGCCCCTCAATTTTAAAATCGGCGGCGTGGAAATTCCGCTGGGGCTCGGTCTGATCACGCTGGTGCTTCTGCTGATCGCCATCGTGAACCTCTTCACCAAGCCCGACGCCACCGTCGCCGGCCTGATTTTCTCTTTCGTTCTGTTCGGCGTCTTTGAGGTCTCCGAGTACTACACGCGCAGGAAACACAAGGGCGAAGCCCACGTGGAGTTGGACCAATTCAACGTCGCTTCGCAGAAGGAACTCTCGCCCGAGAGTGTGGACTGCCGCCCGGGCAACGTCCTCGTGCCCGTCAGCAATTACCACGCGATGTATCACCTTGCGGCCGTGCTCGATCGCGTGAAGCCCGAGCGCCGCGATGTTGTCGTCCTGCACCTTCGCGTGCTGCGCCGCGCCGCGTCCGGCGAAAGCGAACTCGACGCCGAACAACTCTTCGGCAGCGTCGAACAATACCTTTTCACCCAGGCACTGGCCCTCGCCGAGCGCAGCGGAAAATCCATACGCCTCGCCGTCGTCGGAGCCACCGACCCGTGGGATGGCATCGTACGCGCGGCCGTCGGCCTGCAATCCTCCACGATCGTCCTTGGCCACTCCACGAAATTCACCGCCGCTGAGCAGGCCCGCCAGATCGGCGTCGCCTGGGAAGCGCTGCCCGATCCGCGGCCGCCATTCAATTTGGAAATTTTCACGCCCACGGGAGAGAAGGAATTTTTCCTGCTGGGGCCGCATTCGCCGAATCTCACTTCAAACGAAGTGCGTCTGGTTCACCAGCTCTGGCTGCGTTTCAGCGATTTGGTTGCGCCTGAGGAGTTGCACCACCACGATGTTGTGCACTTCGCACTCGACGAAGTGAAGTGCGGGTTGGCCGAAGGACGCGAGACCGAGATCGTTCAGCGCCTGCGCGATCACCTCGGGCATAACCGCGAGAAGTGCCAGCCTCCGCCTTCGCCGCCGCCGAAATCCTGACGCGCCGCGCCGGGTGCGGGCTCTGCCGGGAGCCCGCCAAAATCACGATCCCGCTAAATCCGAAGTGCAAAACGCGCAGCGTGTCGCCTTCAGCGGCACGCTCGAAAGGCAGCGCGGGCATTCCCGCGTCGTCGGCGCCGCGGCCGGTTCCGCCTTGCGCATGCGGTTCACCGCGCGCACCAGCAGGAATATCGCGAAGGCCACAATCAGGAAATTCACCACCGCGTTGATGAACAGTCCGTAGTTGAGCGTCGCCGCGCCGGCCGCCTTGGCCGCCGCGATCGTGTCGTAGTGTTCCCCATTCAAGCTGATGAACAAATTGGAAAAATCCGCATGGCCCAGCAGTTTGCCGAGCGGCGGCATCAGCACGTCGTTCACGAACGAAGTCACGATTCCGCCGAACGCCGCTCCGATCACGATGCCCACCGCCATATCCAGCACATTGCCCTTCATCGCAAATTCTTTGAATTCCTTGAACACGGTGACGCCCCCTTCCGATCGAATTGAATCCGGCTGACAAGAAAAGAAAATCTCGCGATGCGCCGCCCGGTCCAGCGCCTAACCGCCGTAAAAAAATCCGGTGTCGCGCAGGGTCAGCGGCTCTTCGTCCCGCCGCCAGCCCGCCTCCACCACTTCGCCGACGAATATCGTGTGATCGCCGCGCCGAATTTCCTCCGCCACGCGGCATTCAAACCACGCGGGCGCGTCGAGCAAGATGGGCGCGCCCGTTGCGCCCGTCTCGAAACGAAAACCGTTCAATTTGGCGCCGTCCGGCTGCGCTCCTTTGAAAAATGCCATGGCGATGTCCTTCTGGTTTTTTCCCAGCACGTGCAGCGCAAACACGCGCGACGCGCCGATCACTTCGTGCAGCGTGCTCCCGGCCTGAATCGCCGCCACCACAAGCGGCGGCGCAAACGACGTTTGCGTCACCCAATTGATCGTGCCCGCGCCGATCTTGTCCGCCGCGCGCGAAGTGGCGATGAACAGCCCGTAGGGAATCAGCCGCAATACTTTCTTTTTCGTGTTCGCGTCCATGAATCTCCTCAGCGTCTATGTCGCACTCGCGAACAGCGCGGCACTGACCACGCCCCGGACGATCAGGATGATGCCTGCGGCGGTAAGCGCCGCGCCAGTCCAGCGAAACTCGAGCCAAGCCATCGATAGCATCAGCGCGCCTAGGGCGCCGAGCGAGGCGCCCCGGATTTGCATCACGATCCGCCAAGTTCGGATCGGAATGCGTGACGCGCGCCAGCAGCTCCCCACGCCCCACGTCAAGAGCACCGCGCCCATCAAGAGCCACGCCGATTTGCGCGGATCGAAGAAGAAACGGTTCGTAAGGCCCAGCCACACGAGCAGGCCACCCAGGAGGACGAAGACCAACTGGTTCAGCATGCGAAACAGATGGGCGGGCGTCAGCAAGGAAACTCCGCGGCGGCCGGGATCGCCTACACTCGCTCGATGCGCAGCGTCTTCAGCAGCACCGGTGTCCGCGGACGGTCGCCTGAATCTCGCGGCGTTTCCGAAATTTTCGTGGCCACGTCCTGCCCTTCGACGATCTCGCCGAAAATCGTGTGCTTGCGATCGAGCCACGGCGTTGCCGCGACGGTGATGAAAAATTGGCTGCCGTTTGTGTTCGGCCCCGAATTCGCCATGGAAAGTTTGCCCGGCCCGTCGTGCTTCAGCGTGGCGTGGAATTCGTCCGCGAATTTGTAGCCCGGATCGCCCGTGCCGGTACCGAGCGGGCAGCCGCCCTGAATCATGAAATCCGGAATCACGCGGTGAAAATTCAAGCCGTCGTAAAAGGGCCGCTTTTCCTTCTTGCCGGTGCGGGCATCGCGGAATTCGGTGGTGCCTTCGGCCAAGCCGATGAAATTCGCGACCGTTTTGGGCGCTTCTTTCTCAAATAATCGGCAGACGATCGTGCCGAGCGACGTATCGAACACTGCGTACGTTCCTGGGGTTCGCGCCAAATGATTCTCCTTGGAATCGAGTTTCGTGACCGCCCGGCATTATCGCGCACTCGGACCTCCGCCGCCAGCTTCCGCCCGCGCCCGCGCGCATCCGCGCGAGTTTTCTCCGAATCCGGCGGATGCTAAACTGAGGTGTCGCGCATCCAATGCCTGCAGGCAGCGAGTGAATCCTGCACCGGCCGGGCCGACCTCGATCGAAAAGCCGGAAAGGAAATCCATGGCCGAAAAAGTTGTGATCATCGGGAGCGGCTGCGCCGGTTTGACCGCGGCGATCTACGCCGCGCGCGCCAATCTGAAGCCCATCGTGATCGACGGCTACGAGCCGGGCGGGCAGCTCACGCTCACCACCATGGTGGAAAATTATCCGGGTTTCCCTGACGGCATCCTGGGCCCCGAGCTGATCGATAACATGCGCAAGCAAGCGCAGCGATTCGGCGCCGAGTTTCGCGCCGGCGCCGTCACCGACGTGCATCTGTCGCACCGCCCCTTCACGATCACCGCCGGGCAAGAGGCCTATCGTGCTGAGACGCTGATCGTGGCCGCCGGAGCCGTCGCGCGCCTGCTCGGACTCGAAGGCGAAAAGCAGCTGATGGGCCACGGCGTTTCCACCTGCGCCACTTGCGACGGCTATTTTTTTCGCGGCAAGGAGATCGCCGTCGTCGGCGGCGGCGATTCCGCCATGGAGGAGGCCAACTTCCTCACGAAATTCGCCAGCCGAGTGCACCTGATTCACCGCCGCAAGGAATTTCGCGCCTCGAAAATCATGCACGAACGCGCCCGCGCGAATGAGAAGGTGAATATCATCGCGCCCGCGGTTGTGGAGCAGGTGCACAACGTCTCGAAGGGCGCCGTCGATGCCATC
>Ga0182015_10000335_pt1 | contig 67028 bp, 52 predicted proteins | sample 712P3MmetaG_FD_120478 | JGI IMG/M metagenome (GOLD analysis project Ga0182015, IMG submission 120478) | Permafrost microbial communities from Stordalen Mire, Sweden - 712P3M metaG | ecosystem: Environmental > Terrestrial > Soil > Wetlands > Permafrost | place: Sweden: Stordalen | collected...
CGCTAGCCTGCTCGTCGTCTTCGGGCGATGTAAGCCCGTCGTGTCAGGAACCCACCGAAGGCATCCCCGCTTAGCGGGTGAGCCAGTAGGAATCCCCTCCCTTTAGGGAGGGGAGGATCTCAATTCAGCTTCGTCTTGTCGACGCGGGCCATTTGCAGAGCGCCCGCTACGGGTTCGACCACCTGCGAATTCAGCTCAAGATGCGGACCAAGCTTGCGAACCTCATTGCCGAAGCATTCCCGCACCTCTGGGGAATGACGAAAGACGCCGCCTGCCATGGCTAAGGAAAGGCCGGACAAGCTCCCATTCTCTTCTGGGAAAAGCCGATGAACAACGATGCCGGCGAGTTGGGCAAGTTCTCTGCCCGCCTGCGCGAGCACAGGCGGGGCCAGAGCGTCGCCCGCCTCGGCAGCGGTCAGGATCGCGGGAAACAACTTCGCGAAGTCGAAATTGGAGTTGGCAGCGCGCACCAGCTCGTCGAGGGAGTGAAGCTCCCAGGCCGCTTTCATTTCGCGGAAGAGCGGCGTTGCTTCCACGGTGGCTCGGGCATCCTTACTTTGGTCGATACCCCGGTCGATCGTGCGCAGCAGAGCGGAGACCGCGGAGCGGCCGATCCAGTGAGCTGAGCCCTCATCGGAAATCGCGAAGCCCCAACCTCCGGCGCGCGCGGTCCTTGCCTGCGCATCGCGGCCGTAGGCAATCGACCCAGTCCCCGCGATGACGATCACACCCGGCCCCGCGCCAAAGGCCGCTGCCAAAGCGATCTGCATATCGCCCACGACATCGATCTCGCCGGCAATCATTTCGGCCACGATCTTGCGGACAACCCCGGCAATTTCTTCGCGTCCGGCGCCCGCGACGCCAATGCAGGCACGCTGCACTTGCTGCGGAGCGATCTTCGCATGAGCACAGGCTTGGCGAATCGCCACATGCAACGCTTTGCGGGCACGAGTTTGCCCCACCCGAGTGATGTTGCTCGGGCCGGCCGTAACCATAGCCAGAAGCGAAGATTCGTCGCCCACAGCGCATATGGTCTTGCTGCCGCCGCCGTCGACGCCCAAGTAGTAGGCCACGGGTTAGTTCTACCACAGGGCAGTTCTCGGTTCTCAAGTCAGGTCTTAGGTGTGGGGCTTAGATCCGATGATTGTGGGGCTTAATGAGGGTAGGACTGATTCGCGATCCTAAGACCTGAGGCTTAGCACCTGACACCTTGGCTCGAACGTCCATAAAGACTCACTCGTATTGAATTTCGATTAACGCCATAATTGAAAACGGACAACGTGAAGATTCAAAGATCCGAACTCAGCCATACCGGCGACGCACGCGGCTTCAGCCTTGCCGCGCCTGCTGAGGCGCTCGATTTCCCGGGCCGGGTTGCGGATATTTATCCGACTTCGATCGCGGCGGGAGCGGTGTGGGGAAACCACTATGACTTGCGCAGGCGCGGGGGCGTTGTCAGGTTGCCGGGCGCGGCGCGGTCGCTTCGCCGGGCAGTTCGGATCGAGTGCGCAATGACGGATCAACGCCTCTGTGGATCGCGGCTTGTTCGTCTGCGCCTTACCATCCAGGAGAGACGGTGGCACGAAAAGTGGTGTAGGGGGTTGGCTTTTCTTCGAGACCTTGGCGGAATTTCTTCGCGTTCTTTGCCGGTGAAAGGCTTTTCTCTGGACGCTTAAAAGCTTTTCACTGCCAAGAGCGCAAAGAGCAAAGAACGGCCGCGAAGGTCGCGAGCAACATCCCGCAGCTTGAATCTTGGATATGGCCCTCGACAGACTCGATCTCGCGATTATCGCGCTGTATCTGATGGGGATCACCCTGTTCGGGCTGCGCTTCCGCAAGCGGCAGCGCTCGCTGCGCGACTACTTTCTAGCTGGACGCGACATCCCCTGGTGGGCGATCGCGCTTTCCATCGTTGCTGCCGAGACCAGTACGCTCACCATCATCAGCATTCCCGGACTTGCGTATGACACCAACCTTACCTTCCTGCAGGTAGTGATGGGTTATCTGGTGGGACGGATCGTGATCAGCTTTGTGCTGCTGCCGCATTATTTTCGCGGCGATCTTTACACCGCCTACGAGTTGATTGAACGCCGCTTTGGGCGCGGCTTGCGCTCCATGACCGCCGGTCTTTTCCTGTTGACACGCGCGGCGGCCGAGGGCGTCCGAGTCTATGCCGTGTCGATCGTGGTATCGATCGCGCTGGGAACGGGCGAAATCGCTTCGATCGCCATCATCACTGCATTGACGCTCATCTATACGTTTGAGGGCGGCCTGGCGGCGGTGATCTGGACAGACGTGGTTCAGACCGTGATTTATGTCGGCGGGACACTGGTTGGGTTGACCACGATTCTGCATCTTGTACCCGGAGGATGGAGTGCGATTCATACCGCGGCGGCGGGAGCGGGCAAGCTGCAAGTGTTCGACTTCAGAGCCAACTTCTGGCTGCCTTACACGTTCTGGGCGGGCGTCATCGGCGGCACCGCCTTCATCACGGCGAGCCACGGAACCGATCAACTGATTGTCCAGCGCTTACTGGCGGCGCGCGGGCAGAAGCAGTCTGCCGTGGCGCTGCTTTCGAGCGGAGTGGCAATTCTGTTCCAGTTTGCTCTCTTCCTGATTGTGGGCGTAATGCTGTGGGCGTACTATCGCGTGCCGTCGGCGATCTTCGGAAAACCCGATCGCATCTATCCGACGTTCATTGTCAGCCAGATGCCGCACGGAATTTCCGGACTGCTGATTGCGGCAATCCTGGCGGCAGCCATGTCGAATCTGAGCGCGGCGCTGAATTCGCTTTCGTCGAGCACGATCATGGATTTTGTTCTGCGCCTGCGGCCGCAGACCGATGAGCGGACGCGAATGCGGCTCTCCCGGTTAGCGACTTTTTATTGGGCGCTGGTGCTGTTTGGGTTGGCGGTGTTGGCGTTGCAGAAAGTGGGACGCGTAGTAGAAGTGGGGCTGCAGATCGCATCCGTGGCCTATGGCGCGCTGCTCGGAGTTTTTCTGCTTGGCGTTCTCACGCGGCGGGCCAATCAGCGCGGGGCGATGGTCGGAATGCTGTTTGGATTCTGCGTGGGATTGTATTTGTGGCAAGGGACGCACGTGCCGTGGACGTGGTGGGTGCCGCTTGGGACGGTAGTGACGTTCGGGATCGGATACGCGGCCAGTTTGCTCGTCCGCGGGTAGTTGCTAAAAAGACCAGCACCGCCGTGACGTATACTGGCACACTTCAACCATGCCGGCGCCAATCCAACCAACGGCTACCCGTCCAGAGCTGGCTCGCGATCTGGGCGTGAGCCACGCTTCCGCGGTGGTCGTGGGAACCATCATTGGCAGCGGAATCTTCCTGGTACCCGCCGAGATGATGCAGGCCGTGGGCTCGGCCAAGCTGGTGTATCTGGCGTGGTTGGTGGGCGGGCTGCTGTCTTTTTTTGGTGCGCTCACCTACGCCGAGCTCGGCGCCATGAAGCCGCAAGCGGGGGGCGAATATGTTTATGTCCGCGATGCTTACGGGCCGCTAGGAGGATTTCTTTACGCCTGGACGTGGTTCGTCATCGCCAAACCCGCTTCGGTGGCCACAGTCGCTACCGGGCTGGTTCGCATTCTGGGCACGTTTCCAATCTTTTCGTTCTTCCCGACCAATGCCATCACCGTTCCTTTCGCCGTCACCTGGGGCCAGCTTGTGGCCATCGCCGCAGCCCTTCTGATTTCTGTTTTGAACTACCTTGGAGTCAAGAAGGCTGGAGAATTTCAGCTCGTGTTCACGGTGCTGAAGGTGGCAATCATTCTTGGCATCGTGGTGGTCTGTTTCAGCGGTGCAGGAAGTGCAGCCGGACGTGGCTGGAGCAACTTTTCCACCACATTCATTGGGGCCAAGGGCGGGATCGCCGGCTTCATGGCGGCGCTGGTAGCGGCGCTGTGGGCCTACGACGGCTGGAACGACCTGAACATGGTCGCGGGCGAGGTGAACCGGCCGGAACGGAATATTCCGATTGCCCTGATTGCGGGCGTGGCCACGGTCGGGGTGTTGTATGTGCTGGTAAATGCCGGGGTACAGTACGTGCTGCCGGCAAGTGCGATTGCGGCCTCGCCGCGTCCTGCCTCCGACGCGGTCGCCCTGGTTATGGGACGCATGGGCGCGAGCATCGTGTCCGCAGGCATGGCCATCTCCATGTTGGTCACGCTGAACGGGACGATCATGAGCGGCGCTCGTGTTCCCTTTGCCGTGGCGCGCGACGGATATTTTTTCGCGGCTCTCGCCGAAGTCCATCCGCGCTTCCGCACACCGTCGGCTGCCCTCCTGTGGCAGGCGGCGCTGTCGATCGTTCTGCTGCTGCTGGGAGCTAATTTCCGGCAGCTGTTTTCGCTGGCCATCTTCGCAGAATGGCTCTTCTACATGATTGCCGGCAGCACCGTCTTCATCTTCCGCTGGCGCGATCCCGATGCTCCCCGGCCTTATCGGATGATTGGCTATCCTTTTGTCCCCGCTTTGTTCATCGCCGCAGCCGCGGTTCTTCTCTACTATACCTTCCGCGAAGACTGGCCGAACTCCTTCTATGGATTGCTGGTTATTCTGGCTGGCGTACCGGTTTTCGCCTGGTTTCGCAGGCAGCGTCAGGCGCATCTGCGATCCTAATCTCCTCTGACTGCGGACTAGCTCATAAGCTGGGTCTCAGGGGTCGACCCAAAGTTATTCATTAACTCAGGATTGCGATCTTTTCATCCCATTTCCGGCATGGAGAGATCGCTTGACGATCTTCCTTTTGCCGCGGCTTTTGCCCCGGGAGTTAACGAAGGCCGTCGGCCACGAAAAGGTTGGAGGTGATTCTGCGGGCCACACAGGCAATGCGGGAACCATCGGGCGTGAAAAGTATGTCCTTGCTGCGAATTCCAGCTTTCTCCACCGGGGAAAAGCGAACCCACAAAGTGCGGGTGCCCGTAGCCAGGTTCAGGTTGTAAACCTCGGTGTCGGCGCCGGTCGGATCGGAAAGGAGTAGATTGTTTGAGTCCCCACGCCAGCCGATGATCCGCTCGGCCGGATTGACCCCGGTAACTTCTTTGGCTTCGCCGCCATCAATGGGCTGCAGCCAGTAATGATTCGTGCCGTCGGTTTCGATCGAGAACCGGCCGTCTGGAGACGGCCCGGGGAAGAGTCGGAACCCGCTCACGGGCAAGTGGCGGCCTGGTTTTCCAAAGGTGCGCACCGCTCCATTGTCGAGATCCTGCACGGCGCTTTCTGTCATCTGGCCCGTTGCTTTCGTGGAAATCAACAGGCGTTTGCCATCGGGAAAGAAAGCCGCGCCCGCAAATTGGCGGCCGGGGGGCGCATGCAGAGTGCGCGCGTCGCCTACGCTGGTAGGGATAATGAAGAGCGAATCGGGATGCGGTACGTCCACGGCCACAGCCCATTTGCCGTCGGGAGAAAGCCCTGCGCCGCTGCCTTCGCCAAGCAGGACGGGGGGCGAGTCGTCGGCGCTCTGCAGGTAGAGCTGGTAACTGTTGTTCTTGTTTGTGTCGAAGCCATTCACAAGAAGCATGCCGCCATCGGCAGAAACGCCGCTGATCCACCGGTGCACGATGCCGGACAGTTCATGCAGGCGTCCGGATTTTGTTTCTCCCGTTCCCACCGAAGTGCTGACCGTAACCGTGCTGAGCAAAACCCTGCCATCTGGAGTGATGTCCTGAAGCTGCAGGTAAACCGGTGCGCTGGCCACAAGACGAAATTTACCTTGGAGATTGACTGCGCCGATCGGCCTGCCCGGTGTTGCCGACTCCACAGCGGCAGCGGTGAACCAAATCTCGTCCCCCGAAGGCGACCACGCCAACCCTTGCTCGCTGGAAAATTCCTGGGTCAAGACCCGGCGATGTCCCTCGAGGTCAATGATGGACACCCATCCCCGGTCGTCGCCGATCAGGGGATGGTCGAGAAATGCGATCTGGCCGCCCGTAGGTGAGAAGCGGAGATCGCTGACCCATCCCGACGTTTCATACAGCACGTGGCCGGGCGGATACTCCAGGTGTTCCCGTAAATTGTTTCGCTTATAATGCATCCACGCATGCCGCTGACCCAGGCTTGGAGCTTATGAAATTCAGTCGTCGATCGGTGCCGGGGCATGGCGAAGTCTACCTCTCGGTGAATTGGAGGTGGTCGCCAGGCGGAAGTGTAGTCCCGTCGCGCTCCGGGCGGAAGCTTTGTTCTGGTAGTCGTGCGATTACGATTTTCAACATATGGAGTGACCCGAAGTGTGTAGAGAAGCAGCGTTGCGTTCATCGAAATCCGGTGACGCGGGGCATGGTGAACAAGCCTGAGGAATGGGCGTGGAGCAGGTTTCGGCACTATGCTGGTGGCGAAGTTGAGGTGGTCGAGATTAGCCGCGGTGGACCGGCGCGGATACGCGAGCGGGCTGGGACATTTCCTACGCTGAGTCTGCGACCGTACGCAGAAAAGCCCCGCCCAAGCGGAGCTTGGACGAGACACCCTGGGGTGTAGAGGTGGGGTCCGGCCCTCTGTCGGAAATCACGTCGGCCCGTCGGTGAGTCAGCTTCGCCCCAACTCATTTCGGACCGAACTCCAAACGGCTCTTCACTTTACCCGGTTACCTTAGGTCAAGAGCCGTGGACACGTTTACCCCCTGTCCTTTGTCTCGTATGTTGGAAGTTCCAGTCCTGGTCCGGTTCCTCGGCCAGGATCCCCTTGGAGCTAATACATGGCTACGTATCACCATAGCTTTCAGCTCGGCATTCTTCCCGAGCGCAAGATTGACAAGCGCGCGCTGGCCGCCAGCTACGCCTTCATAGTCCTGGTTACTTTGGTCATCATTAACCTTGGAATTCTGTTTCCGGACTCGATGCCGTTCAGGACGTATCGTGTCACCTCGTTGATTCCGCTTCCCGCCCTGAAGCCGGAGCCCGCGCCAATCAGCGTGAGGCCGGTGAAGACCAAGCTGCTTCCTCGGGCGCCGGTTTTCGATCGCCCGAAGTTGATCGTACCGCGCACAGTTCATCGCGCGCCGACTCCCGAACGGGTGGAAGCGCCTCGAGTAGTGGTCAACACGTTCGCCGCACCTCAATTGAGGGTCACTTCAGGCGGAGCTCGGCCACAACTCTTGCATGTCGGAGGATTTGAGGGCAGCTCAGTGGTTCCCACGGTCAATGCGGCGGTAGCGAAGGTGCAGACCGGAGGTTTCGGCGACCCCAATGGTTTGAAAGGGACGGGCAAGCAAGGCGCCAAGCTCTACGCGGCACAGGCTGGTTCGTTTGACATGCCAGCGGGTCCAGGACAGGGCAACGGATCCGGCGGGGCGAAAGGCATCAAGGGAACAGTCGCCAGCGCCGGCTTCGGCAACGGCATCGCCACGGGAGGCAAGGGCGACGGTCGCAGCGGTGGGGCAGGAATCTCGACCGGCGGGTTCGGGTCGGAGCAGGTCGTTCACAGCGGACAGAAGATCGCACAGGCAGATACCGGACCTGCGACCTCACCGGTGGAGATCACGTTCAAACCGCAGCCACTGTACACCGAGGAAGCTCGCAACCTGAAGCTGGAAGGCGAGGTTCTGCTGGAAGTGATGTTCGGCGCCAACGGGACGCTGCATGTGAATCGCGTGGTCCGCGGCCTGGGTCACGGCCTGGATGAGACTGCCATTGCGGCCGCCAACAAAATGCGCTTCAAGCCGGCACTTCGTATGGGACAGCCGGTGGATTCGACGGCGATCGTGCACGTGACGTTTCAGATGGCCTACTAAGAGTTTGAGTGCTTGAGACTTTACGTCAGAAAGTTCGTTTCGTGGCCCGCAAGGTGCGAAGCGAATGGTGGCAATCGGTTCAGGGAAAAAATCGGTCCAAAGAAACATCGCTTCAACGTGGAGAAAGAGTTATGCGCAATTGGAAATGGATGTTCACAGCCGCACTGCTGGTTTCGGTCAGCGCTGCCGCGCAGCAACCGACGGAGTCACAACCTTCGACGCAACCGGACGCTGCCGCAGCCACGCAGGCGGCACCAGCGGCTCCCGCGTCACAACCGCTAGCACCTGAGTCGCAGACCGAGCAGTCAACCGCTCCGGCGCCGACTCCGTCGCTCCTGCCTCAACCCACCACCATGGATCAAGTTGTGGATCGCTTCATCGAGCGCGAACACGCGCTCATGAAGGCGCTCTCCACCCTCACCCCGGTGGTAGAGACCTACTTGCAGAACCTGTCCGCCGATCCGCAACTCGGCTCCGTGCCCAGTGGGGACCACTACTTTCTCGGCCGCATGGATATGGGCGAGTCGGTCGACCGCAAGGATTATCTGAAGGATGACGACAAGGGCATGGAGACCCGCCTGCTAGGCGGCTTCCATAAGTTCTTCAAGGTGCAATACCAACCCTTGGGCTTCTCCTGGATGATCTATGCGGACCGTACTGACTTTGACCGCGCCCACTATCAGTTTCATTACATTCGCCGTGAATTTCTTGGCGACGTCCGCTGCATGGTATTCGACGTCACGCCCCAGAAGAGCGCCGGCCGGGGACGATTCCAGGGACGCATGTGGGTGGAAGACCAGGACTACAACATTGTCCGCCTCAACGGCACCTATACTGCGGCGCCGCGGAATTCCTACTTCTTCCACATGGATAGCTGGCGCCTCAACCTGATTCCGGGCTACTGGGTGCCCGCCTACATCTACAGCGAAGAAGGCGATTTCAGCGCTGGCGCGAAGAAGAACAAGGTCGCCTTCAAAGCGCAGACCCGCATCTGGGGCTACGACCTCAAGAAAAACAACAAGGACGACGAACTCACGCAGATTCGTGTGGACAGCGTGACCGATGAAAGCCCCACGGCGCAGGATGCTTCTCCGTTGCAGGCGGAGCGTCAATGGCAGCAGCAGGCGGAAGACAACGTGCTTGAGCGCCTCACCCGCGCTGGCCTGCTCGCGCCGGAAGGCGACGTGGACCACGTTCTCCAAACCGTGGTCAACAACCTGTTGGTCACGAACAACATCGACCTGCCGCGCCCGGTACGCACTCGTGTGCTGCTCACGGCGCCGCTTGAAACCTTCAGCGTGGGCAACACCATCGTGATCAGCCGGGGATTAATCGACGTGCTTCCCGACGAAGCAAGTCTGGCGGCCGTGCTCTCGCATGAACTGGGGCACATCGTGCTCGGTCACAATCTCGGCAGCAAGTATGCCTTCAACGACCGCATGCTGTTCTCCGACGATTCCACCTATGCCAACTTTGGCTTCCGGCACATTGCAGAAGAAGAAACCGCCGCTGACAAGAAGGCTGTGGAATTGCTCAACAACTCGCCTTACGCGCAGAAACTCGACAACGTCGGCTTGTTCCTGAAGGAGTTGCAAGCCCGCGCTCCCCATCTCAACGCCCTGTTGACCACGCGCCTGGGCAATCCTTTGACGTCGAATGGAACCCTCACCCGGTTGTCGGCGCTGGCCACGCAAGGCCCAGCACTCGACATTAACAAACTGGACCAGGTTGCCGCTCTGCCGCTCGGTGGACGCGTCAAGATCAATCCCTGGAACGACAGAGCAGAGATGGTGAAAACGACTCCAGTGGCCATCACCTCGGCGCGGGACAAGATGCCGTTTGAAGTCACGCCCTTCTATCCGCGGTTGGCACGCTTTGGCGCCCAGACCGTACCGAGCGCGCCGGCCACCGCCGCCGCCAACTCAAACACGAGCAACTAACCAAAGCTCTACTCTAAGTTGCAATAAGACGAGGGCCGGGATCCGGAATCAGCTTCCGGGATACCCGGCCTTCGTTTTGCCCGAGTACCAGGTAGCCAGCACCTGGTGGCGAACGAGGCGGATTGACTGCGTATAGGGAATAGGTACCAGGTACTCGCCACCGACCTATTTTGCTCCCAACCCGTCTTTCTCGTGATAATTCGGGTACGGCGGTCGCGGGTACTGCGGCAGAGGATGTTCCTTCAATTGCTGCATCACGACCTCGATTGCTTTATCGAGTTGCGCGTCATGTCCCTGGCGATAAGCCGCGGGGTCGAGATCGACCTCAAAGTCGGGAGCGATGCCGTGATTCTCCACTTCCCATTCGCCTTTGAGCCCGTAGATCGCGGCTCGCGGTGCCGTAACATAACCGCCATCGAGCAGTAGCGGGTATCCGCCAATGCCGACCAGTCCTCCCCACGTTTTTTTGCCGACCAGCGGACCCAGGCCGGCTTTTCGGAAATACCACGGCAATGCGTCACCGCCCGAGCCGGACATTTCGTTGATGATCATCACCTTCGGCCCGTAGATCGCCTCCGTTGGACTCGACCAGTCATGTCCTTCGCGCGTGACCACTTTGCTCGTGATGGGCCGTCGCAGGTAGTCGATAATGTAGTCGGCGAGCTGGCCGCCCTCGTTAAAGCGCTCGTCGACGATCACGGCTTCTTTGCCCACTTGCGAGAAGAAGTAGCGGTTGAAGCTGGTATAACCGCCGCCTGCAGTGTTGGGCACGTAGACGTAGGCCACGCGCCCTCCGGTTGCCTGGTCCACCGTGCGGCGATTGCCTTCGATCCACGCCAGGTGACGTAGATTCTCTTCGCTCTCCACCGGCACCACCGTGACCTCACGCGCATCCTTGCCATCAGCGTTCGCGCCGATTTTCAGCACCACTTGCCTGCCGGCTGTCTCCTCAAAGAAGCTGTAGATATTGTCCTGCGAGTGCAGGTCACGTCCGTTGACCGCCAGAATGTAATCGCCGGCTTTAGCGTTGACCCCCGGCTGAGTCAGCGGCGCCTGCAGGCCCGGATTCCAGTTTTCTCCGTCATACACCTTCGCGATACGATAGCGGCCGTTCTCCAGGCTGTAGTCCGTCCCCAGCAGTCCGCCTTTTACTTTCTTCGGCTCCGGTGTCTCGCCTCCGCCGACGAACATGTGGCCCACCGTCATTTCGCCAAGGCACTCCTGAAATAGATAAGTGAGTTCCTGGCGGGAGGCAATTCCCTCCAGATACGGCTCATACTTCTTCTTCACTTTGTCGAGATCGAGACCGTGGTAGTGCGGATCGTAGAAAAAGTCCCGCTCGATGCGCCAGGTTTCGTTATAAATCTGCTTCCACATCGCCCGCGGCTCCACATACACTTCCCAACCTTCGAGCTTCAGCGGCCCGAGACCGGGCTTGGGTGGGCCTCCTGCGCTGGGAGCATCGTCGGCTGACGCCGTCGCCCACGCTTCACCCTTGCGGTAAAGGATTTTTCCGCCGTCGAAAGAAACCGCGTAGTCATTTACTTCCTCGATCCACTTGTCCACCTTACGCTTGCTCAAGTCAAACTTCTGGATGGTCGCAGTCAGGTTTCGCTGATCGTCCTCGCTCAACGCGCTCGCCACCTCCTGCAGGAACAAAATGCCGGACTTCCCTGAAAGCATGTTGATGTAATTCTTCGCCGGAATCGGCAAAGCCAGAATGCGCTGGCTGATTCCCTCGATGTCAACCTTGACCACGACGGGCTCTTCTTTCTTGTCCTTGTCTTTGTCCTTATCGTCTTTGGCGTCCTGGTGCGCATCTCTGGCGGCAGCATCTTTGTCGCCAGGCTTGTCTTTATCCTTGTCCTTATTTTTGTCTTTTTCCCTGTCCCTGTCCCTGTCCTTGTCCTTGTCCTTGTCTTTGTCCGCGCCGAGTTTTTCCTCGTCGCTCTCCGGGGCCAGCGGTGAAGGCAGATCCTTGCTGAGCACTGCCACATAGGCGCTGCGCGACACCCGGTGCTCGTCGCTCGACATATCGAGCCCCGCCGTGGAAAGCGCGGTATCGGTCGATGCCGTGAAGTAAAGGTATTTTCCGTTCTTGTCGAAGGTGGGATACAGCGCGTCACTCATGCCGTCGGTGATCTGGAACGCCTTCGCTTGCTCGAGCGAGTACACAAACACCGCGTGCAGGCCACTGGGCAATTGCCTGGTATAGGCGATCCACTTATTGTCCGGAGCCCAGGTCTGGCTGAACTGCGTGGCCGAGAAGCCTCCGAAGTAATCGCTATCGATCAGCTTGGGCTGAGGTTTATCGAGATCGACATACCACAAATTCATCCGCTTATCGGAATAGGCAATCTTCTTGCTGTCGGGCGACCACAGAGGAGTGTAGAAAAATGATGGCGGAGTTCCCAGATTGATATGCCGAACCTCGCCTAAGCCGTTCTGGGCGCGTATGCACAATTCATATTCGCCCGAGTCGTCAGAAAAATATGCGATTGACTTTCCGTCCGGAGACCAAGCCGGGTCGCGATCCGCCACGGCCGGGCTGCGCGTCAGATTGCGAATATCTCCTTTGTCGGTGGGCACCGTGAAAATCTCTCCCCAGGCCTCAAATACTGCTCGAGCGCCCGTCGGTGAAATGCCGAAATTCTGAATGCTCTTCGCTTCCACCTTGGCGAAATGCGGCCGCACCGCGTCCACATCCCCGCTTACGTGGATGGGAATATTCTTCGCTTGGTGCGTATTCAGGTCATAGAGTTTGATGGCGCCGAACTGCTCGATGACGATGGCATCCGGCCCCGCCGAAGCGGTCTTGAAGTCCAGCCCGTCGCTGTGCAGAACTTCCGACACTTCCTTGCCCTTGATGTCATAGGCAAACAAGCTTACCGGTCCGTTGCGGTCCGAAAGAAAATAGATGGTGTCGCCCACCCACATGGGATCGCGGTCATTCGAGTTGTCGCGGGGAACTTTCACCACGCTCGAATCTTTCAGATCGGCAATCCAGATGGGCGTGGTCTGCCCGCCGTGATAGCGCTTCCACGCCCCCTGCCATTGCAGATGCGGCAGGTACGCCAGATGCGTTCCGTCGGGTGAGAATTTGGCTTCATCGCCGATGGGGATCGGCAATTTCGTGGGGAATCCGCCTTCTACCGGCACGGTATAGAGCTGGTCCTCGAAATGCCGGAAGCTGCTACCCCAGGAACTGAATAAAATGTTCTTGCCGTCAGGCGTCCAACCCAGAACCATTTCGTCCGCCGGGTGGAAGGTCAGCCGCCGCGGCACGCCGCCGCTCGCCGTGACCACGTATACGTCGCGGTTCCCGTCATACTCACCGGTAAAGGCGAGCATCATTCCGTCGGGAGAAAAACTGGGGACCGTCTCGCTTCCGACGCCGGAAGTGAGCCGGCGCGCATCGCCCCCCTCGCGGCCGACGATCCAGAGATTACCGCCATAGTTGAAGACGATCTGGGTCTTGCTCACCGTGGGAAAGCGCAGCAGCAACGCTGGATCACTCTGTGCCGAGGCCGTGAGTAAGAAGAGCGAGACCAAAGACGAAAACAAAGCAGCCAGGGCGAACCTCCCCCGAACAAGTTTCTGCATATTGAGCTCCTGACACGGTAATGACTGAGGCGTGACGGGAAATCTTAGTGTGGCAGCGGTAGTGCGGTCAACTTTCCGCCGCAAGTTCCCGCACTACTCTGGTTTCGCTTTGTTCTTCCCCGGCAGCCCAGCTGGATTTTCATGGGTGCGCTCGCGGAAACTCCCCCGCAGTCCGGTGGCCAACTTGACGCTCGATTCGCCGAACTTGTCGCGCAGGCGATCGGCGGCGGCCAGCACGTCCTTCCAGCGTTGCTGCCGGCCGCCTTCGAGCAAACTGATCTGCTCGACCTGCGCCTCAAACGACGACGCCTGCACTCCCAACAGCCGCACTTTCCTGCCCGGTTTCCAGTTCTTGCGAAACAGCGTGCGTACCTGCTCAAAGATTTCGCCGTCAAGCTGGGTGCTTGCGGGCAAGGTATGGGCCCGCGTGATGGTAGTGAAGTCCTCGTAGCGCAGTTTCAGCTGAATGGTGCGCGCGTGCAGGTTCGCTTCCCGCAAGCGCCGCCCCACCATCTCGGAGAGCCGCATCAGAGTCGACTCAAGCTGGTTTCGATCGGCCGTGTCTTCGTTATAAGTATGTTCGTGGCTGATCGATTTCGCTTCGGTGTCGGCGCCGACTTCGGCATCGAACCATCCGCCGGCATCCTCTCCGCGCGCTTTGCCTGCCAGCGCCAGTCCCCATTTGCCGAACCGTTTTTCGAGTTCGTCCTCCCCCAGCCGCGCCAAGTCCCCCACTTTCTTAATGCCCAGCTCGTGCAGATGGCTCTCCATCACTTTGCCAACGCCGGGAATCGCCCGCACATCGAGCGGCGCCAGGAACTTAGATTCTTCTCCAGGCACAATCCATAGCACGCCGTTGGGCTTGGCCTGCGCCGATGAGACCTTCGCAATCAGACGCGATGAGCCAATGCCGATCGAGCAATTCAGCCGGGTCTCTTCTTTCATTCTCCGATGCAGTTTGTGCGCCGCCTCGAGCGGCGGACCGTGCAACCGCGCCGTCCCCGTCATATCCAGGTACGCTTCGTCGATCGAAGCCATCTCCACCTGCGGCGAGAAGTTCATCAGCACCTGGTAAACTTTTTGCGAGCACTCGCGGTAGCGCTCCGGGTGTCCATCCACAAAAATGGCGTGCGGACAAAGCTTGGCCGCGGTTCGCAGCGGCAACGCCGAATGTACTCCAAACCTTCTCGCCTCGTAAGAAGCCGCCGACACTACCCCGCGCTCGTGACGCTGTCCTCCGACAACGACAGCCTTGCCTTTCAGCGACGGATCGTGCAACTCCTCCACCGAGACGAAGAATGCATCCATATCGACGTGGAAGATGGTTCGGGCGAAAGCCGGCAGCTGGGATGTGACGGCCATGAGCGGATTGTAGCAGCCAAAGGAAAAGCGCCGCACTCCAGGAAACTGAGTGCGGCGCTCACCATAACCAAGAATGCAGTTAAACCAGCACCTTCTCCAGCGCCGGAGGCGTACCTCGCGCCTGCTTCACCCGCTCGTAGATCTTGCCGTACTCACGGGCGGAAGCGTTCCAGGAAAAGTCTTTGTTCATGCCATTCCGCATGAGTACGTGCCAGGAAGTCTGATCGCGAAAAGCCTGCAGGGCGTGTTTGATGGTGAGCAGCAACGACTCGCCGTTGTATTCGGTGAATTTGAACCCCGTGCCTTTGCCGGAACGCGCGTCCCAGGGCTCAATCGTATCGTCGAGGCCGCCGGTGGCGCGAACGATGGGCACGGTGCCGTACTTCAAGCTGTAGATCTGGTTGAGGCCGCAGGGCTCGTACTTCGAGGGCATCAGGAACATGTCAGACCCGGCCTCAATCTTGTGCGCGATGGCGTTGTCGTAAGCCACCTTCACCGCAATCTTGTTGGGAAACTGCTTGTTGAGCCGGACAAACATTTCTTCATACGGTTTGTCGCCGGCTCCGAGTGCAACCACGATCATCTCTTCGCGGGCCAGCCGGTCCATGAGCTGCGCGATCAAATCAAACCCCTTCTGCGCGGCGAAACGTGACACAATTCCGATCACAGGCACCTTCGGATCGGCATTCTTCACGCTAAACGCCGCCAGCAGATCCTGCTTGCATTGAGCTTTTCCGGAAAGATCCTGCGGAGAATATTTCGCTGCAATGAACTTGTCCGTCTGCGGACTCCACTCGTCGTAATCCACACCATTCAAGATACCCGTGACGGTGGCCGCCCGGTCGCGCAGCACGCCCTCCAGTCCAAACCCATATTCGGCAGTCTGAATTTCCTGGCTGTATTTCCGGCTCACGGTAGTGACGTAGTCGGAATAGGTCAGAGCGCCTTTCAGAAAGTTCACCTGCCCAAAGAATTCCATCTTCGACATCGTGAACAGGTCCCAGGGCAGCATGAGCAAGGGCAGAGTTTCCGGGGGAAATAGTCCCTGATAGCCCATGTTGTGGATGGTAAATACCGTGCCCACGTCGCGGAACGCCGGGTCTTCTGCGTAAATCGTGCGCAGCAGCACGGGCACTAGCGCCGACTGCCAGTCGTGACAATGGAAAACATGCGGCACGCCCAAAATCTTCGTCGCCTCCAACACGGCGCGAGAAAACAGGGCGAAGCGCTCGCTGTTGTCGGGATAGTCCCCCGCAGGCGTGCCGTAAAGCGCATCGCGATCGAAGTACTCCGGGCACTCGACAAAATAAAAACGCACCCCAGCCTGGCTTCCCCCCGTCACCACCGAGGCAAAGCGATACTTGTCGTCGAAAGGGATGGTGATGCTGCGCACCACGGTCGCCGGATCAGCCAGCTTGGTCTGCCGGTAACGAGGCAGGTACACGCTAACCTGATGCCCCAGCGAGGCCAGCGCGCGCGGGAGTGCGCCCACCACGTCCGCCAAGCCGCCGGTTTTTGAAAACGGTACCCCTTCCGATGCTGCGAATGCGATATGCATGAACTCCTCCGGGCAAGTCCCGCTTTTCGCGGGCGCACGTTATGATGAATAGGGATTGTCGGACCCAACCTCCCGCGCGCAAAAAACGCGGGCCGAATAGCCAGTCTATATGCCCGAGGAAAAGAGGGTCAACGTGCCGAAGGTGGTATCCTCTCGTCGTCCGCAACATAAGCCCAAGCTGGGACAGCATTTCCTCGCCAGCGACAGTTTTGCCCTGCAGATTGTCGATGCCCTCGGCGAGATTTCCCAAAACACCGTGCTCGAAATCGGCCCCGGACGCGGGGTCCTCACCTCCCTGCTAGCCAAGCGCGTTCGCCGCCTGATCGCCGTGGAACTCGACCGCGTCCTGGCCGCGCAGCTTCGCCTCCGCTTCGGCATGTTCTCCAATGTCGAGGTCATCGAGGCGGACATTCTCTCCATCGATTTCGATTCCCTATTCGGCCCCAAGCCCGGCCTCCGCCGCCCGGGTATCGAATTCCGTCCCGAGCCGGTTAAAGTGATCGGCAATCTTCCCTACTACATTACCTCCGACATCCTGCTGCGCCTGTTCGACTACTCCAAATACTTCGAGACCATCGTTATCCTGGTACAACGCGAAGTGGCCGATCGGCTTGCCGCCGAACCGGGCAGCCGCGATTACGGACTGCTCTCCGCCACCGTGCAGCTCTATGCCCGCGTGGAGAAACTCTTCAACCTGCCGCCCGGAGCGTTTTCACCGCCGCCCGAGGTGCATTCGACCGCACTGCGGCTCACCATGTCGCCGCGACATCATGAACTGGGCCTTAACGGGGATGGCCAGACGAAAGACGGTTTCATCGACTTTCTGAAGCTCTCCTTCGGCCAGAAACGCAAAACCCTGTGGAACAATCTCAAGTCCAACTATCCGGAGGCTCGTCTACGTGCCGCCCTCGCCCAAGCGGGCGTGAACCCTGCCGCCCGTGCCGAGACCTTGAGTCTGAAAGAAAGCGCCGCACTGTTTCGTGCTTTGCGAAACTCCCACGACGGCTCGTAGCATTGTGCCGCGACAGGAGCGTGTATGACCGCGACCCCAATCCGCCGTGCAGCGGTCGCCGGACGATTCTATCCTCGCGATCGAAACTCTCTGCGTCAGGAAGTTGGCACCTACCTCGCCCAGACTTCCGAACAAAAACCGGTTCCTGCTCTGGGCTGCATCGCCCCCCACGCGGGCTACATGTATTCCGGCCACGTTGCGGGCGCCGTGTTTCGAGCCCTGGAGATTCCCCAGCTCTGCCTCGTGCTGTGTCCCAACCACACCGGTAGAGGCCGCGCCATGGCGATCGTCAGTGAAGGCGATTGGGAGACGCCATTAGGCAACGTTCCCATCGACAGTGCGTTCGCTGCCGCCCTCAAGCGGCGCTGCCCGCTCCTCGACGAAGATTCAGCCGCGCACCGCAGCGAGCATGCCGCTGAGGTCGAGCTGCCCTTTCTGCAAACGCTCCAGCCCCAGCTCAAGTTCGTTCCCATCGCGCTCGGCACCGGACAGTTCGAAGCTCTGAAACAACTCGGGGACGCGATTGCGGATGTGATTGCGGCGCAGAACAATCGCGTCCTGATCGTAGCCTCCAGCGACATGAATCATTACGAATCCGACTCCATCACGCGCGTGAAAGACCAGGCTGCGATTGAACCAATTCTCGCCCTCGACGCCCGCGCCCTCTACGATGTGGTCACGCAGAACAACATCAGCATGTGTGGCTTCGGTCCGGCCGTCGCTATGCTGACCGCCGCGAAGAATCTGGGCGCAACTTCGGCTGAGCTGGTAAAGTACGCAACCTCGGGTGATATTTCGGGCGATCTCGACACGGTCGTGGGCTATGCGGGTGTGATCGTCCGATAATGTCGGAGAAGGTTGCTCCCAAAAAAAGCTTTAGGGCGGCCTTTTCCGGCCGCCCTGTAGCTCTTCACCGAATCGCTGGTTGTTCCTTAATGTGCGCTGTGCCCGCCCCCACCGGAGGAATGTCCCGAGGACCCAGCACTCGCGTTGCCCACTTCGCCGAAACCACCTGGATGCGCCCCGCCCGAGCCATACCCGCCCGCACGCCAGGAACTCGCCGCGAACGGCGCCGCCGCGTGCAGCTCCACCGAGCCTGTCTTTGCCGCCTGCGTGTTCAAATGCCGGAGATTCCCCACCGACCCGCGCGGAATTCCCAACCCCGCAGACCCGTTCTTGACCACCCAGCCCATCGCAGGAGCATTTGCCCCCACCGCCCCACCCCTACCCACCACAACCGTATTCACCGTTCCCTTAGGCGCAACCGGCGCTTGAAAGCCCGCGACCGCCGCTCCCACATAGTGAAGTCCACCATGCCAGGTGTTCCCGCCTCCGGGTTGCCATCCCCAGCCGTAGCCGGGCACAAACATCCAGTTTCCATAGTAGTAAGGCATCCAGCCCCACGGATACGCCGAAGCCCACATGTATCCCATGCCCGGATACCAGGACCACGCGCCATCCATGAAAGGATTCCACCCCGCTCCCGCAAAGTAGGGCTGCCACAACGTGCCGTAGCCGGCAAGGGTCGTATACCCACCGTAATAGCTCAAATCGCTGGATCCGTAGCCAGACGAAGTCGAGTTGTTCTTCGAGTACTGATCGTGATACTCGATTGATTGCCGATCCCACTCATCGTTGGGATCTTCGTCGAAATTCTTTGCCACCGTCGCCTTATCGTCGTTGCTCCCGTCGAAGCTGACCATCTTATTCTTCTCCAGCTTCACCGTGCCCGACGGACCCACAACTTCCAGATCGTTCTTGAAACTGGCAATCTCCGCAATGCTCGAAGAGCTAGCCACCCGGATGTGCGCCGCCTGGCCAAACTCCACTTTCTCACGGGAAAATTTCAGCGTGAACTCGTCCCCGCTCTTCCCCAGCCAGTTCAGGTATGCCCTGCCTCCCACCAGATCCACGACGGAAATGCGCTTCCCGGCATCGCTCAACCCCAGCGTGCTGAATTCAACCGATGTATTGGGAGTGACCCGCAGCGTGCTGCCGTCCTCGAATTCAATCTCAGCGCGGCCGTTCTCCCGCGTGCGCAGTTGCGTGCCCTGTGTGATGGGAAGATTGGCAAAGGCATTCTCGAATCCCAATCCTGAATTCTTATCGATCTGCACCGTACCCTGGACGTCGCTCAAGCGAACGATGCGTGCCTGCGAATCAGCCGTGGCCGGCAGCGTCAAAAGCGCGCAGGCCAAGGCCGTGAACACCATCCCCTGAAGTCGTGGCTTATACATAGCAGCCTCCGGAATACTGACCGTTCCCGCCTATTAGAACACGGTTTTGCGCCGAAACGTTATCTCCAAATGGAATCTCTCCACATGTACTACAGCCATCAATGCCCCGCCTCAGCCGTAGTGCCCATCTCGATTATCTCCTTCGCCCGCGCCCGCACTACATTGATCACCGAACTATCCTCAACAATAGCCTGCAGCTCAGGCGTCACCCCTTGTATCTCGCTCAGTTGCTCGTCCTTCGCCTGCTCCTCCATATGCTTCAACTCCTCGTCCAGCGCGAGTTTCTGATAGCGGTGGTAGTACGCCAGCCGGCGTCCGTATTCCAATGTGCTTGCCATGCTCTGGAAAAGCGCCGTCAACTGCTGCACCGCTGGCAAACTCGAATAGTTGTACTTCGCCGTAATAGAACGTTGGCCATCTTGATAGCTCAGGATTTTCGCACCGGTAAACGCCACCTTGCGATTACTGGAGTCAACCTTGCCCGCGAAATACTGCGCCTGTTTCGCCAACCCGAAGACTCGTTCGCGGTTCCGCGCCGACACCTCGAATTCCGTCTGGTACGCCTGCTCCTCCGAATTCTCCGCTACCTTCCCAGTGCACTCATAGCGTGCATGTCCGGCCGCGTCGATCGCCATGGCGTAGTGCTCAGGATTGGACTGGGGGAAGTCCAGCGTAAATGTAACTACCGCGGTCGAAGCCGCCCGGCTGCCATCCGTCTGCTGTGCCAGCAACAGAGGAGACCTTGCCGTTATCACCAGGATCACCATCCCAACCACACGCCAGAGGCGCATGCTTCGAATCAGGGGATCTCGAATAAGAAAAGCCCGCATGAGAGAAGGAGTCGTCACCGCGCTGCAACCTTCTGCCTCGCCAGCGTGCCCGCGGTATGCAAATGGCAGATCGCGATGGCTAGCGCGTCCGACGCATCCATCGGCTCAGGAGCCTCCGCCAATCCCAACAGCCGTGTCACCATGTGCTGCACCTGCTGTTTCTCCGCCCGCCCATATCCCACCACCGACGACTTGATGGTCAGCGGCGAATACTCCGCCACCTCCAACCCAGCCGTGGCTGCCGCTAGCATAGCCACTCCCCGCACCTGGCCTAGCTTCAATGCCGATTTCACATTCAGCGCGTAGAAGATCCCTTCAATTGCCACCTCATCCGGCCGGTGCTCCGTAATCAGTCCGCCGAGTTCGTCATAAATGCGCGACAACCGCCGCGGCAGCGGATCCCGCGGCGAAAGCTTGATTGCCCCGCACGTCAGGCACACCAACCCTCCCCCGGAATGCATCTCCACCACGCCATACCCGGTGTACGCCCCGCCGCAATCAATCCCCAAAACTCGCATGTGATTGCAGTCTATCGCGGAAACAGTGCTGATCCTAGGGAGGGGATTCGCCAGGTTACCAAACAGGAAACCGCCTAACAACACTTCGGCCGCCGCACTTTCGCCTCTTCGAATTCCCGCCGGAACGCAGCATACGCCTCACGCGAAGATCGCATCCCCGTCCGATCCAGAAACCGCGCATAGGCAGCTTCATCAAAAATCTCCCGCAGCGCCGCGACCGCAATGGCTGCGAAATCGTGGATCCTCGTTCGCACTGGTTTCATCCCCGCTCCTCCACCAGCCGCGTCTTTACGAACGGCGCTTCCTTCACCCGCGCTTCTCTCGCCCCGCTCAGAATGGCCGCCCACTGCCGCAACGATTCGACCAGCACCAGTGTCACCATGACCACCAGCACTCCCGTGACCGCCGCATCCAGCCGGTTGTTGAAGATCAGCCTTGCCGTCGCGCCTGTTGCCGGACCCGCTGCCAACAACCGTGCCTGCGCCAGAAATCCCACTCGCGGATCCGGATCGAACATCTTGTGCCACGACGCCGTAAACGTGACTGCAACCAGCCAGCTCAGCGGCACCAGCGTCACCGCCGCATACTTCACGCGGTGCATCTTGATGATGATGGTCGTGGCCACGCACAGCGCCACCGTTGCCAGCAGTTGATTGGCAATGCCGAACAACGGCCACAAAGAGTTAATTCCCCCCAGCGGATCCTTCACTCCTTGCCACAGGAAATATCCCCAGGCTGCGACGATCAGAGCGCTGGTCAGCAGAATCGACGGATACCAACTCGTTCGTCCCAACGGCTTGTACATATGCCCCAGCGCATCCTGCACCATGAAGCGCGCCACGCGCGTGCCCGCATCGAGAACGGTGAGGATAAACAGAGCCTCAAACATGATGGCGAAGTGGTACCACAGTGCCATCAGCCTGTCGCCGCCCAGACTGTGCGAGAAAATATGCGCCATGCCCACAGCAAACGCGGGCGCTCCGCCGGTCCGGTTGTAAAGCGTCAATTCGCCAACCGCATGCGCCAGCGTTTGCATGTCGGCTGAGGTTACCGGAAAGCCCCAACTGGAAATGGTTGCCGCCGCGGTCGCAGGCGCCTGTCCCACAATGCCTGCTGGACAGTTAATGGCGAAATAAACTCCCGGCTGCATCACGCACGCCGCGATGATCGCCATCACCGCGACCGCCGATTCGCACATCATGGCGCCATACCCCACCATGCGCGTTTGGGTCTCGCGCGCAATCAGTTTCGGCGTCGTTCCGCTTGAGATCAGAGCATGAAATCCGCTGATCGCCCCGCAAGCGATGGTGATGAAGGCGAAGGGAAATATCTTCCCCGCGAACACCGGACCGGTGCCGTCGACAAACCGCGTCAGCGCCGGCATGTGCAGCGTGGGATGCAGCGCCACAATACCCACAGCCAGCAGCCCGATGGTTCCCAGCTTCACGAAGGTGCTCAGATAATCGCGCGGCGCCAGCAGCAGCCAAACCGGCAGCGCGGAGGCGGCGAACCCATAAACCATGATCAGAATCGCCAGCGTGGGCGCGCTAAACGTGAACAGCCGTGCCAACGCCGCATTCTGTGACACGTACTGCCCGCCCCAAATCGCGGCCAGGACCAGAACAAATCCCAGCGCTGATACCTCCAGCACCTTCCCCGGACGAATCCGGCGCAGGTAGGCGCCCATAAGCAGCGCGATCGGCATGGTCATCGCGATCGTAAATGTGCCCCAAGGGCTCGACTTCAGCGCGTTCACCACGATCAGCGCCGCCACTCCCAGCAAGATGATCAGAATCGCGATCACCGCCACGTAAGCGACGAATCCCCCGACGCTACCGATCTCGTCCTTGGCCATCGCGGTCAGCGACTTTCCGTCGCGCCGCACCGAGAACAGCAGAATCACGAAGTCCTGCACACAGCCTGCAAACACTGCGCCCGCCAGCACCCACATCGTCCCCGGAAGATAACCGAATTGTGCCGCCAGCACCGGTCCGACCAGCGGTCCCGGCCCCGCGATCGCCGCGAAGTGATGCCCAAACACCACCCATTTATTGGTGACGACAAAATCGCGACCGTTCTCGAGGCGCTCCGCCGGAGTCGCGCGCAAGCCATCGAGTACGAGAATCCTCACCGCGATAAACTTGCTGTAGAACCGGTACCCGAGCGCGTAGCAGCAGGCCGCCGCCGCCACCAGCCAAAGTGCGTTGATGGGCTCGCCGTGATGCAGGGCCACTGCGCCCACCGCCACGGCGCCCAGCAACGCAACCGTTGCCCACCCAACCATGGGAAGAGTTCTATTCATTCTCTTCAATCCAGTGGAGCATTGTGCCGAAACTTGAGTCTCGGCGCAACTAGCCATGTTCCGCAGCGTCCTTGCGCAATTCTCCAATTCTCCTTCCGCCCTGCAGAACAGAAAATGACGTTTGCTTTCCTCGAGGAACGTTGGCTTCCGAGGTCTGTGGCGCAGAGCAAGTCCACGATCAACGGGAGAGCGCTGCCATCGGGGTCATGAGCAAGAAGTTATAGATCGGCGAGCGCCGGCAAGGGACTCGCGACCAGAGCACGACTATCCCGCTTCGCTGGTCATGATAAAAAGGGGCTTCATTTCGAAGCTTTTGTAGTGCGGCCGGAGGCGGTCGGTGTCGTACTGCTCTCTCACATTGACAACTTTTTTTGAGGCAGTAACGGTCTCGATGGGCATGTTGTCGTAACGGCCATTCCTGAGGACCACGAGCCGTCCGTGAATCCTGCCCAAGAGCAGATCCAGGGCGAGGTTGCCATAGGCCATCGGCACAATGGAGTCAATGGCGTCGGGATCACCGCAGCGGACCAGATAGCCCAGCTTCTGAGTTAGAGTGTTGATCGTTTTACCGTTGTTGTACTTAGGGGAAAGCTCTTTCAGCTTCTCGGACACCAAGTCCCCGACACCACCGAGTTTCTTGTGGCCGAAGGCGTCAGTGATGTCCGACTCGAAGACCATTTCTCCCCCTTTAAACATTGCACCTTCGGAAACCAGGACGACGGAATAGTGGCTGGGGTTCTTCTGCCGGTCAGAGACCAATAACTCGGTCAGCCGCTCGATGTCGAATTTGTGCTCCGGGATCACGCATCGGTGCGCCGCTCCGGCCATGGTCGGGAGCATGGCCGTGAACCCGGCATAACGCCCGAAGACTTCAAGGACCATGAAGCGTTCGTGGGAGCCCGCGCTGGTGCGCAGGCTGTTCGTCATGGAAATCGTGCGCGTCACACAGGTGCTGAAGCCGATACAGTAGTCGGTGCCGGGGACATCATTGTCCATGGTCTTGGGAATGGCGACCACCTTCACGCCTTCCTGATAAAGCCGTACGCCGTAGCTCAACGTGTCGTCCCCGCCAATGGGGATGAGGTAGTCAATGCCCAGCCAATCTATATTCTTCAGGACTTCCGCGGTCAGGTCGTTTTTCTCGGCGGTATAGTTCGATTGTAGGTGAAGCGGAACGCGGGCTTTCTCCACTCTGCCGGGGTTGGTGCGAGAGGTGTGCAGGAACGTACCCCCGGTGCGGCCGGTGCGGTTGACCAGATCCTCGGACAGCGTTTGGAAGTTCTCGCTGTTGTCGTGGTCTTTTTCGCGGACGATGTCGACCAGCCCGGCCCACCCCCGGCGAATGCCAATCACCTGGCAGCCCTCGCGCAACGCACGGATGGTTACGGCGCGGATGGCGGGGTTCAGGCCGGGCACATCGCCGCCACCAGTGAGGATTCCGATCACACCTCTTTTTGTTTTCACAGTGCCACCTTATTTTCGTAGCGTCGCGCCGTCATCACTTCCATCCTATCCCACCACAAAGACAGATTGTCGCTGTCTGTTCCTTTATAAGACAACTCCCCAGCGGAGTCGATTCACAGTTTAATGATAATCCGCTTCCTTCCGGTGGAGTAATCCCGGCTTCGTCTCGCGATGCACAACCTTTCGCTGCGGCTCGCTCCGTGTCGAGTTCGAGCGCAATCTACGTAATGTAGTAAACGAGCGGGTATTGCACCAGTATCGACATGAATCCAGCCCAGCGCTTTTTTCCCCGCCAGGTTTGGAGAATTCCTCCCAAGGCCCTTAGAAATAGGACCAAAGGCTACGGCCCGGTTGCGAGCAACCCTCGCCACAACGCGACGATCGGGCCTGGGGTTGGTCGCGCAAAGACTCCGGGTTTGGACCGTATAAAGCCGAGCCGCGCTGTCTCTCTACTCCCGCTTCGCTCACGGGCTAGCATCGCGAAGGCCCGCAGTTCTTTCGACGATCAAGTTCAAGCGCGGCTTATTATAGGCATGACCTCATGCTGGCATCCGCCGCCTCGTCTCTGACCGTCCGCCGCCTGCGCGCGCATAGCCTCATCCTCGCACTCTGCCTCTGGTCTACCTATCTATGGAATGTGGCCACGCCTGGCCTGCTGGATCGCGCTGGCAATCTCAAAGGCACGGACTTTCTACATCTCTACACTCTCGGCTCTCTCGCTCTCGCTCACCGCGGCGCCGACCTGTACGACATGAAAGCGCAATCCCAACTCGTGGCGCAGAGCGTCCCGGCTGCCGCGGGCATCCGCTATCTGCCCCTTTATCCGCCTCAGGTTTCGATCTTCTTCGCGCCCTTTGCCCGCCTGTCCTACGGTTATGCGCTCGTCCTCTGGCTCACTCTAACCTCGCTCATTTACGGCGTGTGTTGCTATGCCATCTGGCGCGTCTGCCCCAGCCTGCGCAACTACAAAGTCACCGTCGTGATTCTGGCCCTTGCTTTCCCTGCTTTCTGGCACGTCATCACCTGGGGACAAACCTCCGCCTTGATTCTCGCCTGTTTCACCGCCGCTTTCTGCGCCCAGCGCGCCCGGCGCGAATTCCTCGCAGGCCTAGCTCTCGGATGTCTCATCTTCAAACCCCAACTAGCCCTAGCCGCCGCCCTGGTCTTCGCAATCACACTCAACTGGCAGGTGATCGCCGGCGCACTTCTCTCAGCCACAACTCAGTTTGCTGCAGCTTGGCTCTACTACGGCCCCGGTCCACTCCGCGACTGGGTGCGCAGGCTCCTCAGCATGCCCAGCCTGCTTCCGCTGCTTGAGCCCAGACCCTACCAAACTCACTCGCTGCGCACGTTCTGGACCATGCTCATTCCCTGGCCCTCGGCTTCTCTCGCGCTCTACCTCACGACCGCATTGCTCATATCGGCTTTGACCGTCGCTTGCTGGCGGAGTCGGCTTTCTTTGTCATTGCGTTATTCGGCGCTGCTACTGTCGACCGTTCTCCTCGCCCCGCATCTCACCGTCTATGACCTCGTGATCCTCGCGCCCGCATTCCTGCTACTCTCCGACTGGATCGTCGCTCGACCCGACCAACCCGCAACGGGCCACTTCAAACTCCTCCTCTATCTGGCGTTCGTACTCCCACTGCTCGGGCCACTCGCGCGCTGGACACACTTCCAGCTTTCCGTTCCGGTGATGGCCGCTCTCTTATATGGGATATGGGATCTGGAACCTCAGTAGGAAATCAGTTCTGGCGCGGAATCCTCTCTGACCTAAACCCACTGCCCGAACAAAAATCGGAGCGCCTCGGGAAACCGCTCCGCCCACGCCCCCTCGTTGTGCCCCGCTCCGTCCTCAATCACCAGCCGCAATCGCTTCTCACTGAGAACCGCCCGCCGCATGATTGCCGCCAATTCCCGCACATCGTCAACCACAGTCCGACTCTGCTCTGCGCTTCCTGTCTCGGCAGTTCCCATCGCCAGAAATATTCGTTCCGGCCAAATTCTCACCGCCCGGCTCTCTTTGATCGACCGCCGGCCCGACGCCCAAAGCGACGGACTCTCCAGCAGCAACCGCCCAATCACTCCCGGCCTGGCGATCACGGTATAGAGTGCAATCAGCGCTCCCAATGACGATCCCCCGAATCCGGTATTCTCCGGCCCGCTCGCCACCCGGTAGTTCCCCTCGACAAACGGCATCACTTCCTTCATTAGAAAATCCGGATAATACTTTCCCTGCACCCGCAACATCCTCGGATGCATGGACCGGTGCGGCATGTACTCTCGAAGTCGCTCTTCGCCCGTATTATCGATGCCCACAATAATCATCGGTGGCACTGCGCCTTCGCGGATCAGCCGCTCCGCCGTTTCGTCCACCTGCCACTCGATTCCCGTGAAAGAAGTCGCCGCCTCAAACAAATTCTGCCCGTCATTCAGATACAGCACCGGATAGCGCCGGCCTCCATTGCCGGTATCGTCGTAGCCCGGAGGCAGCCAAACCCGCAAGAAACGCGTGTTCCGGAAGATGCGGCTATGGAATTGATGCAGCCGCAGATCGCCGGCTGCTCCACTGGCACGCACGCCTGCAGCAAGCGCCTCAGCCCCATGCTTGATCTCTTGGATCTTTCCCATCAGAAAAGTATTTCGCAAGCACCCGGGAAGGGTACGACTTCAGCTCGGGAGCGTCTTAAAACAGCAACCATTCAATCCGTGACGGACGTCCTCGCTTTCACTACTCCCGCCAATATCGTGATCCCGGCAATCAGCCCCAGGGAACTCAAACACAGAATGCACCACGTCTCGAGAACATACCCCTCGACATACGTCAGATACAGCGCGAACCCCAATCCTGCCAATGCCGCCACGAGCAAACGCAACGGCGTTTCTGCCCGCGATCGATAAACCGTGGTCAGCACCAAAAGCGCTCCATAGCCCACGATGCCAATCGCCGCCACTGGAATTCCCATCACGCTCGAATACTCACTCCGGTTCACGATGTCGCAATTAAATCTCTCCCCAAAATCGCAGAACGCCGACGCCGACTTTGCATAATGTCGCTCGAGAGAAACCGCCGAAACCACCACTCCAGCGACGGTCAAAACCGCAATCGCCAGAAACAGGGCCTGATTGTCCTTTCTGGAAGTTACGTTTCCCTCCGTCGCCTGATTTCGAGGTGCACTCACGGCAAACTGCACCCAGTCTTATCGCTCAGCTCCTCGAGGGGAAAGACCCCTGCAATCGGCTGAGCAGCTCCAAACTGCCAACTCGGAAACAACTTCACCCCGGCCGCAGCGCACGCCGGCCTCAATTGATTCGAGCCTTTGATCGCACATTCCTCGTAAGGCACGTACTGAAACGCCTTGCCAAACTTCTCCTTCTGCTCAGCGCAGTGCGGGCACCAGTACAGCCCGTACATCTTCGCCTGCTTCGCGGCCAGACACTTGGCGAATCCGTCATAGCGGTGATTCCGGTACTCCCAGACCACGGCATAGGCCACCACAAGCAACACCACAATCCCGCCCCAGATCATCAACTTCTTGCGCGACTTCGGGCTGGCGTCCGGCGTCCCTACCCGCTCCTGTTGCCGCTTTCGCCGCTTTTCAGACATGATTCCCCTTCCGCCACGATTCACTTTTTATATCACGGGCTCAGGCCACTACATCTAACGCCCCAGGGAGTACATCCAACTCCTCGCAATGCAGCGTCAGCACTTCCCCATCCACCATCAGATCCACGGGAGAGTCCAAAGCAAACTCTACCCGCCTCACCGCTTTTCTTTCGGCCAGGCGATGCTCAATGTGGGTGCCATCATAAAGTTTCGGCAAGTTCCGCATGAGTCCAAGCCGCCCAATCGCACCCCAACGGACGTATTCAATCAGGCCACTATTTACCTCGGCCTTCGGCGCTATCATCATGGTCCCGCCGGTAAACTTGCTGTTATTGAATGTAAGAAACAAACAGCGCCGCCGGTCAAACTCCGTTTCCCCGTCCACCCTCACCGGGAACGGCCGCCTCTTGAACCGCGCCAGCTCCAGAAAAATCGAAATGACGTACCCCAACTCTCCCTGGCCGCTGAAGTGGCGTGCCCGCAAGTTCGCCACGTCGGCCGGAAACCCCACGCTCAACAGATTGATGTAGTGGATCACTCCGCCGCGATGCCTCAACCGCAGCACATCGCAGGCCTGCGTTCGCCCCGCAATCAGCGATTTGACGGCGTGTTCCAACCCGCGGTCGCTAAAGTCGCGCAGAAAGGAATTCCCCGTTCCCAGCGGCAAGAACCCGAGCGTCGGACGTTCGCCAGCACCCGCCTCCGGAAAGAGCCCGTTTACCACTTCGTAGGAAGTGCCATCCCCACCCACCGCAACGAAATGCCGCTGTCCGCGCCCATAAGCCTCGCGCGCGATCCGCGTAGCATCCCCCGCCCCCTGCGTCTCCGCCAAATCAATGGCAAACCCGCCGGCTCGCAACTGCTCTAATACCGGACCCAGCATCTTGCGGCCGCGCCCGCCGCCCGCTCGAGGATTCACGATCGCCAGATACGGTATACGTCCATTCACAGCTCCACCACCGCTCCCCGCTTGAGCGTTTTTCCCATCTCTTCCGCCAGCGCCTGCCGCTTGATCTTCATGGATGCGGTCCGCGGAAAATCCTTCTCCCAGATCACGTACCCGCCCACCCGCTTGAAGTCCGGCAATCGCCGGTTGCGGCTTGTGATTTCGTGCAAAAGCGTACTGTCGAAGCGCTGATTCTGTTCCAGCCGCAGCGCAACCACCAGCATCTCCCGCCCCAGTTCCTTTTGCGGCCATACGTAATTCGCCGCGAACACGCAGTACTCCTTCACGGGCAAGCCGTCGAAAACCGTCTCAATATCCTCGGGATAAATGTTCTTCCCGCCTTCGGTGACGATCATGTTTTTCTTCCGTCCGAAAAGCTGCAGATGTTCGCGATTGTCAAACCGTCCCAAATCGCCCGTCAGCAGCCATCCATCGACAATCGTTTCCACCGTCAACTCGGCATCGTCCAGATAATGCGACATCACCGTCTTGCTGTGGGCGGCAATTTCCCCAATCCCCTCCTGATTTGGGCTCAGTACCCGGAGTTCCACGCCCGGCAGCGGTTTGCCCACCGTGTCGGCGCGAAACGGCTTCAGATCGTTTACGGTGAGCACCGTGCCCGCCTCCGTCAACCCGTAGCCGTTGACCACCGGAATTCCCAGATCATAAAAAAACTGGGAGGTAGAAGGTTCCATGAAAGCCCCGCCGGTAAACACCGCCAGCAATTGTCCCCCAAATGCCTGATGGACCTGCGGCAACAGCCTCCGGCTCACTTTCACCCACGGTCTGGTCCGCGTGAGCATCTTGTTGATGCCGATCATCCGATTCAAAATCGCACGCTTCCACGCTGGCAACTCGTCGAACTTTGCCCGCAAACCGCGCTCCAGATTCTTCACGATCATCGGCACCAGCGCTACATAAGTGATCCGGTAGCGCACAAACGCGTCCCGCACAAATTCCGGACGCAGCGTCCGCAAATGCACCACGCACGCCCCGCACACAAACGGCCCAATGAATCCCACCATGAAATCGATCGCGTGGTTGGTCGGCAGAATGCTCAAATAACGCACCCCCGGCCAGAAGGGATACCACGCCGTCAGCGCCCGGCACTGCTCCAGATAATTCTCATGCGTCAACACGCATCCCTTGGGACGGCCACCCGTGCCCGATGAATACACGATGCAAGCCACGTCTTCCCGGCGCCGCATGACAAAATTCGGCGCACCCTTGCGCTTGAAATCCTCCCATCGGAGCCCTCCCACCAAGTCCACTCCCGGGGGCGCCTCCGTCACCAGCGCCAGCTTCACCTTGATGTTCTGAAACTTGGGCGATTGCGTGATGGCCTGCCACAGGTAATACTCCACGACCAGCACCTTGGCCTTCGAGTGCTCCAGCAGTTGCAGTTGCTCGACCGCCGTCAGCTTGTAATCCAGGGGAACCAGCACTCCGCCGACATAGAAAATCGCATAGGCCGAAATCAGCCACTTCGACTGATTCGTCATGAGGATGGCTGCCCGATCCCCCGCATCGAAATCCGCGTCCTCCAGCGCCCGCGCCAAAGGCAGAGCGATTTCCTTGAAGTCAGAGTAGGTCAGCCGCGTCTTCTCCCGCTCGCGGTCCGCTTCAATCAGGCAGGTCTCGCCGGAAAAACGCTCCAGCGCATCACGCAACGCCGCGCCCAGACAGCTATATTCTTGGAGATCGAGCATCAAGAAATCATTTCACCACAGAGGCGCAGAGACACGGAGAATACCATGTTAATGAGTTAGTTACCCGACAGAGTTGAAGCGACATCGAAGGCCACGACTGGCCTGAGGTTTTCTCCGTGCCTCCGTGTCTCGGGCTGAATTACTCTCTAAAGCCGCGCTTGGATCTTCCCCGCCAGCGTGCGAAAGTCGGAAACTCCCTGCAACTCATAATCCGGAAGCTCCACCCGGAAATGGTTCTCCAGCTTGGTCAACAGATCAAGCGTCTGCAAGCTGTCAATCCCCAGCGCCTTGAAGAAGTCATCGTCGGGAGAAAGCTTTTCCCGCGGCACCTTGAAGTGCGCCGCGGCCAGCAGCAGGATTTCCTCGAGCGTCTCGTCAGCGCTTGGCATATCTCCTCAAAACCCCGACCATGATGCGGATCTGATTTCGAACTCGCCGGAAAGCCGGCGAGGAACCCGCTTTTCACTCGGGTACTCGGTACTCGCCACTCGGTACTGCTTACGGCAAATAAGGCTGCGCATCCTTACTCTCCACAAACCTCCGCAAACCCGCCTGCACCGCCGGACGCGTAAACAGTTCACAAAACAAATCGATCTCGTGCCGCAACTCCTCATGCGGAATCCGCTTGATGAACTTCTTGGCGGCCGCCGCCGTCGCGCGATCAAATTTGCGAAGCTGCGCAGCCGTGCCCCGCGCCGCCCGCAATGCCTCACCTTCACCCACCACTTGGCTCACCAGCCCGATCTGCTGCGCCTTGGTGGCGTTGAAGCTGCGCCCCGTCAGCAAAAGATCCCTCACCACTGCATTGCCCAAATCCCGCTTCAGACGCGGAATCCCGCCAAAACCCGGGATCAAGCCCAGCCTCAGTTCCGGAAAACAAAAGCGCGCCATCTTGTCAGCAATCATCAAATCGCAGGCCAGCGCCAGCTCGAATCCTCCTCCAAAGGTCACTCCATGCACTGCCGCAATCGTAGTCAAGGGCACGGCATCAATCAGATCCAACACACGATGCATGCGGTCCAGAAAATCCCGCACACCTTTCACGGCTTCAGCTTTCTCCATCGTCCGGGACTGCTGGTACAACTCGCGCAAATCCGCTCCCGCGCAGAACCCCGACTTCAACTCGCTATAAATAATGAGCGCATGCGCATCCGACTGCATGCGCTCCAACTCCGCGGCAAACCTCTCGAGCTGCTCGAGCGATGTCGATCCCAGTTCGTTACATGGCTCGCGATGCAGCGCCAGTTCGATCACGCCGTCGGTAAGGGACCAGGATAAAGCGCTCCCGCCGCACGAGTTCTCGAGTTGCGCCTCGGTTTTTCCTTCCTGCGCCTTAGTGTCCTTCGTGGCTCCCATCATTTCTCGCCCGCACTACACAGCCTGCTTCACGCGATACATCTGCTCAATCTCACTCTTCATTCGCGCTGCGATCACATCCCGTTTCAGCTTCCCGTTCACCGTTAGCATGCCGCTCTCGATCGAGAACGCATCCGCGCACACGTAAAACGCCCGCACCTGTTTGTAATGTGGCAATTCCGGATTCACCACATCGAGCACAGCTTGCACATGCTCAACGGTCACGCTCCCGGTTATAATCGCCGTCAAGAATCCCCGCCCGTTCCCCACCACCACCACTTGCTGCGCCGACGGCAAGCTCTTCGCAATCGCTTCCTCGATCGGCTCCGGCGAAACCTTGTGCCCCGATCCGAGGACAATCAAGTTCTTGATCCGTCCCGCAATCCGCCAGTTCCCCGCCGCGTTCACTTCGCCCTGATCGCCGGTGTGAAACCATCCGCCCCGCAGAGCCTCCGCCGTTTGCTCCGGCCGGTTCCAGTAACCCGGAAAAATGTTCGGCCCGCGTACCAGAATCTCGTCATGCTCCGCCAACTTCATCTCCATCCCGGGAATCGCCGGCCCCACGCGCCCCACTTCGACCCGGTTCGGATCGTCCATCGTGCAAATCGCCGTCGTCTCCGTCAGTCCGTAAACCTGCAGTACGCGAATCCCCAGCATCATGAAATAAAGCTGCGTCTCCCCACCGAGCGGCGCTGAGCCGCAAATCAACGCCTTCAGATTCCTCCCGATCATCTTCTTTCGGATAGCCGGAAACACCAGCCGTTCCGCCAGCCCCAGCCAAATCGCGTCTCCAGTTCTCGGCAGCCCATCCTGCTTTCGCGCCCACGCCGCTTTCGCCCGAGAATAAATCGCCTGGGCTATTCCGCCGGTCTGCCAGAGTTGTTCATCCACCGCCCGCCGCATGCGCTCGAGCAACTGCGGAACATTCAGAAAATAATCCGGAGCCACGACCCTCATGTCATTTGCGATCTTCGCCAGATCCATATTGATCGTGACCAGGCTGCGTCGTTTCAGAAAGGTCAGCAACGCAATCCAGGATGCCGCAAACGTAAAGGGCAAATAATGAAAGATGCGATCCTGTCCGGTAGAACCTGACATCAACTGTTTCAGTCGCTCCGCCGTCCGGTCCAGCATGAAGCCTACGTTCGCAACCGTCAGCACCACGCCCTTGGCTTCACCCGAAGTCCCGGACGTGTAGATGATCGTTACCGGATCTTCTGTCCCCATCTGCGGCGGCTCCAACGGCAATCCGTCTACGCCTGCGAAAATCTCATCAAACAAAGACTGCGGCGGAGCTTCCCCCCAACTCTGCCGAATCCCATCCCGCAATGCCGCATCCCCACAACACACCAGCGACGGCGCGCAGTCCTTCATCATCGCCACCAACTCGGCCGGCGCCTGCCGCGAGTACAGTGGTACCACAATCAGCCCCTCGGCCATGAGCGCCAGGTCCATTGCGACCCAGCGAATGCTGTTGGCCGCGAGCAACCCGCACCGGTCGCCCTTCTTGAGCCCCTTCGAAGCAATAAATGTCCTGGCTTTGCGGATCAGTTCCAGCAATTCGTTGCCGGTCACGCCCCTGATTTCACCCTCGCGAATCTCGGCAAGAATCCGCGTGTCTGCAGCCTCGCGCAGTTGTGAGAATATTTCTTCGACAAATGGAATGAAGGTTTTCAAAATATGGATTGCAACATTGCACTTACGAGGCCCGCCAAATTCTAGCTGCAGGCAGCCATTAACTCTCGTAGCCCTTTGCCCATCGGCGGCAAGTAATCCTCCCAACTCCACTCTCCCCGGCGTGTCGGAAACTCCGGATACCTTCTCTGCACTTCCTCTTCGAAATACACACCCATGCGGGCCATCATCTTCAAATTCCTCATCACGGTTTGCGCAATCCCGCTCGCAATCGCCTCGCCCTCACAACTCAGCTTTTCGAGAGCTGCCAGCAGCTTCCCCTCAAGCTCGGGATCGTCCACCGTCATCAGCAGATCCGGATGCCCCCGCTCCCGCATTAAATTTCGGATGCGCTCATCCATCGTGATCCCCGCCGAAGGCACCAGCGCTGGCATGGACGTCACAATCCCGTGATACCTTGACGACGCCATCATGTGGCATGCCCGCAGAACGCTCACCAGTTCATACATGTTGTAGTCGTCCGACGTCAGCACCGGCACGCCCCCCAGCTTCTCTGCAATCCGGTTTGCCGGACGCGCATCCAGTCGCTCGGTCGCCGCCAGTATCACGAAAACATTCTTCTTCTTGCGAAATGCATCTACCGCATTCGCAATCGCCATCCAATACTTCTGATACGCCTGCTCTGCCGCAGGCCCCGAATTGTGAAAATACACGGTACGGTAGTGGCTGTCCCCGTAAGCTCCGGTCAAACCATGGACCGCATACTTCGCAACGGAGGCCTTCACCGGCCATTCAAACGGATTAATCGGACACACTACCAGCACCGGCGTTCGCCCGTCCCAGCCCACCTCTCGCAGCACTTTCTGCCCGTACTCCGGCGGTTGGGGCGCAAAAGTCCATGCCGTATCGGTTCCCAACTCCGTAGGCACGCCCAGCTCCCGCAACACCCCGCGCGACTCTTCATTCCGCGTGATCACAAATGAGTTCCGGCAATACCGCCCGCACATCTTCGCCACCAGCGGATCCATGTGCCCGGCTTCGGCGCCATAGCCCACGGACAATTTATTCTGCGCCGCGGCGATGCCGAGCGATCCGATCATCATCGTGGTCAGCGCATTGGCGAACTTACTTTTGAACATCGATCCTTCGCACGCCACCACTCCGTCATGTTTTGGCACTTCATTCGCCAGAAAGGGCGGAAAAATATCCGGCAGATGAACTTGCTTTGTGCCCTCGAAGTATCCGCGCGAGAACTCGAAGTTCTGGCTCATCACGCTGAATTCCACCCGGTCCGCGCCCAGAATGTGCCGGATTTGCCGCAGCATCTCTTCCACCCGCACATCCGACCCCATGTTTCGCGTGCCGTTGTAGCCCGCAAACAAAAGTTTCAGCTTCTCACCGGGCTTCCAGCGCTTGCCTGCGCCCAGCATCCATCCCGCCTTCGCCCGCTCGATCGAGCCGCTGACCCAAGCTTCCAGAATAAAATCCATCATGCCGGTGTCCCTCGCGCCGGCGCCGGCCAGGGCAGGTACTTGTAGGCGAACTCATTGTCCCGGCTGAACTTCAGCAGCGGATAACAATACTCGGAGAACGCCACCGGCTTCTTCCCCAATTCCTTCGTCACTCGCGTGTTATCGAACACCGTATTCCATACCAGATACGGCAGGAACACCTTCATCAGGGACGCGCCTTTCCCAATCGCTCCCCGGCGATTCGCTAGAAAGTTCACCGACCCCGCAAACGGACGCTCCACCACCGGCACAAACACCGGCACGCGCTTATTCTGTGCCGCCGCCAAAGCCTTCGTGATCTCGCGAAACGTCTGCGAGCCAACCCCTGACGAAAGATGATAGGTGTCGTGCTCCGGACGCTCCTTCTGATGCAGCGTCGCAATCGCTTCCGCCACAAAATCCACGTTCACAATGTCGATCTTGTCCGTCGCACGAAACGGCAGAACCGGTAGCCCGGCCAGAAACACAAACGCCTTGACCATGTCGAATTGTGTGGTCTCGGCATAGCGGCTGTCGCCCAGCACAATGCTCGGACGGAAGATTGTCTTCGGCGTCTCCGGCAGCAGCATCCGCATCATGTGTTCGCAGAATTTCTTTGTTCGCGCGTACGGATCGTAATCCGAGCGCTCCCAATCGATCGACCTGTCCTCCCTCACCACCTCATTCTGCCGCTTCCCCGCCACGGCCACGGTGCTGACCTGGCTGAAGCGTCTCAGTCCGTGATAATGCTCGGCGTGCCGCGCCAGCGTCAGCACCTCCAGCGTGCCCCGCAGATTCACATTCAGGCAGCTTTTCTCGGACTTCCGGTTCAGCGACGCCGCACAGTGAATCACCGAATCCGTGGTGTGGACCAGTCGGTCATATTCATCGCGATCCAGCCCAAATCCAGGCTCCGTCAAGTCACCGCGGAACACGCGCACCCGCGTCTGCAGAAATTCATAAAACTGCGGGAACTCCAGATGCAATTGCAGAGCTTGCCACAACCGCCCTTCCGCCTCGCTCACATCCCGCGCCCGCACCAGCACATTCAGGGCAGCGCCATGATCGCGCAGCAGATTCGCAGCCACATGCGCTCCGATGTAACCGGTCGATCCCGTCAGAAATATCGCCATTCACCAATTCCGTTTCTTCTCGCCGAGGCTGCTAGGGTCATTGTGTTCAACCACTCCATGACGATTTTGGGTGGCCCAGCGCATTGGGCGCTGAACGCCCTGTTAAAATCCGGGCCCGGGCCCCTAGGGTACGATCTTCACCAACGAGCCCGCATTCGTTCCCGTCTTCACCGTCTCCCCGTTCTGCAAACTCCGCGCGGGACGAGCTTCGAGCGGCCTGCCCTCGATCAACGGATAAGTCCACTTCCGCAACGCCGGAATGTGAACATTGATCCAGTAATCCCACCAGTCAAGCAAGCGCGCTTTGTAACCGAACTCCTCCTGCTCGTCCTCCATCAGCGCGTACGAGAGTTTCTCCACGTTCTCCGCGGCGAAATCGTGGTCGTTAAACAGGATGAACGGCTCGAACAACTCAATCAGTTTCTCCAGCCGCTCCAGATTCCTCTCCGCCTTCACCAATGGAGTTTTCTTCAGCGGCAGCGGCGACATGATTCGCTGAATCGACTTCACAATCGCCTTCTGGGCCGGCGCCGACATCCGCTGATACCGCTCCTTGGATACGGGAATCGCATCAAAACGCAGCCGCAACCACGACTCCAGCCCCTCCTGCGCCCGGTAGTGTTTGCGATGTGCCAGGGAGGTCAGCTCAATCGACCGTCCCATATCGCAAGGATTCGTGACCGATGTTGCCAACTGATACAACTGATCATGCCGCCGTTCAACAATCGCCGTCGCAATCAGCGTCATTCCGGCGCACACCGCATCTACAGGAATAATGTCCAGCCGCTTCCTCTCATTCGACGGCAACTGCCGGAAATACGTCCCCAATAAATAAGACAGCGATGCCGAGGTATTGATCCCTTCATTCCACCCCAGGAATGGCTTTGCCACTGAGGTCTCGACAATCGCCGGGCGCACCACCGCAATCGGAAGCCCCGCTCCGTACTTCACGATCAGCGATTCGGCCAGGCTCTTGGTCAGCGTGTAGGTATTGGGCCAGCCCAACTCCTTAGCCCGCCGGGTTCCCGCCTCAGTCAAATAGGCCTTCAACCACCGAATCCGGTTCTTGCGGATCTGGTTCTCCAGCGCCGCGCCCTGCAAGCCTTTCGCCGCATGTTCCTTCGCCAGTGACTGCATCTTCAAGCCGGCTGTCACTTCCGCCCCCTCGGCTTGCGCCTCCGCCCCGGCGATCACTTCATGCAGGGCTCGCCATTCCTCGACCGCATCAAAGCCCGCCACATGACGGGGTGTGTAATTCGGAATCAGCTTCTCCGTCACCCGCCCATCCCGTTCACCCGCCACATAGCACGTCGACAAATGCAGCAATCCCGCGTGCTCGGTCCCCCGCACAAACTCCAGGACGTTCAGCACCGCATCCGTATTCGTCGCCAGTGCGTCTCGCAAATCCGGATTGAAGTCCGTCAATCCCGAGCTATTCACAATCAGATCAAGATTCCTCTGCAGCCCCCGCGCTACCTCCGCATCCAGACCCAAACCCGCCTGCGTGACGTCTCCTTCCACCACCTGCACCTTGTCCCGCAGATATTCCCCAAACCCGGCGCCGTACTTCTCAAACAGCGGATCGAACACCGGCGATTCTTCCACAATCTTTTCAAACCGCCGCTGCGCCGGATTCGATTTCTGCTGCCGGATCAGGAGATAAATCCGCCCAATCTTGGGCAACTCCATGAGCGTGTTCGCCAGCCAAACCTTCCCAATAAATCCGGTAACGCCGATCAGCATCACCTGTTTGCCGGCCAGCGCCCGCCGCACCGATAATCCCGCCGCCTGCCACTGCCCATCGAAATGCACAATGGGACGTTCCTGCGCTGTCGCTTCCCGCCCCGCGCCAATCGCCGCTGCCCGCAGTTCCTCCACCGTAATATCGAGTTGCCGCGCCAGTGTTTTCGGTGCCCGCCGCCCATCCGGACTCTGCTCCCGGATTCGCGCGAACGCTCCTCGCGGCCGGATCACCGGCTCGAGCAGCCGTCCCGTAGCCACGCCATCACGAAACTCCAGCCGGTTCGCCACCACCCGCTTCACCCCAAGGTGCTGCGCCAGCGGCTTCATCACGTGCTCGAGCCCCTGGCTCACCAGCACTACGTCTGCGCCCGCGCGTACTAGTCCCTGCACCCGCTCCAGCCCGTGGGCCTTCAGGCGCGGCTTTAATTTGTATTGAAAATATTCTTCGCCCAGCAGATCCAGGCGGTCGCGTGTCACACCCCGCAATGCCGTGTGTACCACGCGCGTCGCAAACTTCCGGTTCGTCGAATACAGGAACGGACGCAGCGCCGCCATCAGGAAGATCAGTCCGCGCCGCCGGAAGCGCTCCGAGAACGTCTGCGCGTTCCAGGTAAAGAAAGCCACCGGCTCCACCACCGTCAGGTCAAGCAAACTCCCCTCCACCCGCCAGTACACGGTGGGCGACGCCCCAACCGACGCAGGCGGCTTGCAGTTTGACGGTTCCAGTTGGTTTGACTGTTTCAAAATTCCCTTAGCCGGTTTCCCCGCTTCCGGGCACACGAATCCCCTATTGTAAACAATGCACCCGCCTCCGCGAAGCCTCGATCAGCCAGTTTGAAAACAGGCGTGCGACTTAAGAGTAAAGAATCGAGGCTTTTCTTTGTTGGGTCTGATAACCTAGCGCATGTTATACGCTCGGCATACAGGGAGGTTCTATCATGCCCCATATGCCCGATGTCCCCGATTCTTTGGCCGCTTTGCAGAGCCAGAGAGCTGGTTTACTGCGGAAAATCTCCGAACTGAGCGAGTTCCGCCCCGGCTCGATCACCACCACCACGTGCGCCGTGGCAATCCCGGTTGTCGTGGTCATCACCCCAACTCCGTTCGTTCTAAGATTGTCCCCGTCCAAAAGACCTATGGCCGGGCAGGGCCAAAAGTCTCTTCGTTGTCCTCCGCTGAAGCAAGGGCGGTTGTGGGAGGAACCCACCGAAGAGATCGGACCAACATCCGAGTCCGTAGGAATCCTCGCCGCTAGCGGCGGGGAGGACGTCAAAAAGAGAACGGCAAGACGGTGCGAGTCCTTTGTTTCTCCCGGCGGCACGCGGTAAAACTGAGCGCGAGATCGAGGAGTCATCCAGCAGGAAGTCAGCCGGGAAGTAGAGCATCTGCCACGATTCCTTTCTTGCCAACCCCGCCAGAGCGCTGGGGGATCTAGCAGCGGTGGAGATGGCGATTCGTTGCGCCATGCACCAGGCGGGAGGGGCCGCCTTGAGCCAACTGCTGCAGTTTGATCCGCCACGGCCGGAGGAGCGGCAACGACCCTGCTCTTGCGGCCATACCGCCCAGCTTAGAGCCGCGCAGCAAACCCGTGCTGACTGCCCTATTTACTCTTTCTTGGAGATCTTGCCGTTCTTGTCGGTATCCATGAGGAGCAGCAATTGCTTGACCTCCTCCTCGCCGAGTGCACATTTATCCTGTGGCTTCGACACTGCCGCCTTTGATCGCAGTCTCTGACATGGCCCACATCGCAACCCACACTGCGAAGACCACAATCACCAACCCGATGTTCGTTCGCCTGAACATATTCGACTCCTATCATTCTCTGCGTTCTCTTCGTTCGCGTCTCTCAGAAGAGGAATCAGAAGAAGAAAATAATATCCCCCGCCGCCGTAAGCTGGCTCTTCTTCGTGCCGTTCTGGTAAGCCGCGGCATCGTACGAGTGCTCGAAACGAACTTCCGGCCGGAATAGAACAGTCGTGCCAACCCAATGTCCCCAACCGAACAGATGCTCCGTGTAACGTGTCTTCTTTCCCGTACGCTGGCCGACGATGTCGTCAAAATATTCGTTCCGAATCGTGATGTAATTATGAGCCCCAAACTGCCGGTCGATATAGTTTACGATCGCCCACTCCGGCGCATAGCAAGTGAAGGCGCTGGGGTTGCTGCAATAGGCTCCGTTGTCGTTGGTCTCTGGCTGAATGGGATCGACCGGAGGCAGGTTCGAACCCGGAGGAGGACTGTAAGCGACGTTTGGCACCTGCTTCATCCACTGGTACCAGGCCTCCGTATCCGTATGCCAATTCTTGTTGATGACGTGATACCAGGTCAGATAGTAGGCCTGCAGGTTGTTGTATCCGTACTGGCCGCTGTCTTTGCCCAGATTGGTCTCGTTGTCGCAGAGGTAAAGTGTGTCCTTGCTGGTTCGCCATGAATACTGCACGCACCAATTCAGCGTAAGACGTGCATCCGTCAGGTTCCAGGGCGCCGTTTCGCAGCCCGGCGAGAGCCCAACCTGCGTAGTCCAATGCGAGTTGATCCTCGTCGTCGCGTTAATCCCAGTCTGCGTGTAACAGTCAAACGTATAAAGCAACGAGTGGCTGTACGTATAGTTATTCGGCGCCAGCTGCGCTTCGATGTCGGGCAGAGAAATGTAGCGCCCGATGCGAACATCAGTTCCCTCGCCAATGTGTGGGAAATACATGTCCAGATACATCATCACCGGATCGAAGCCATACTCTTTTCCCGGAGGATGCCCCAGCAATTGCTGGCTGAAATACCCCTTTGCCGTGGTGAAACGGTAGTCCAGTCCCCACAGTCCGGAAAGACGGAACCCCCAATCAAAATGGTCGGTTTGCACCGTATCCGGCTCGCGTTCAATGTAGAGCACTTCCTGATCGGGTTCGATCGCGTTCGGCACTTCGTCGTAAGCCGCGGGAAAGTTGTCATACTTCCCTGCCGATGGATTCACTCCACCCTTCGATGTGCTAAAGTTTCCGCCGACATTCAGCCAGCCGTAAATCTGTATCTTGCTCTTCTTCCAAAAGTCGCCGTTAGGCCCTTTCCAAAGAGCCGTCATCAATGGCCCGGCTTGCGTCCAGGGCTGCCCAATCGACACTGTGCCCCCAGTCGGCCACGTGGAAAAAGGAAACGGTGGTCCATTCACTGGCGCTGGATCTCCGCGGAACGCTGGTGCAGGCGCGGCTGCTGCCGCAACCGCTGCCAGCGGCTTCCAGTCATCGGCGTAGGTCCTGAAAAGTCTCCTGAAAAAGCTGCCCTGATCCGGTCGCATGTTGAGCCCCGAGCCAGCGGGATTGGCGGCAGGCGCGTTGCTCGGAGATTGTTCGGAAGTCGATTGTCCGCAAGCCGCCGAACTGAAAAGTGCAACCGAACACAGGAGTGTAAGAGAACAAAGAGTCTTGGCGAAGATCAAAGTGACCTGTCCTTCCAAATAGCTTCGCAACCCTCAACCGGAAAAGCGTAGCTGGCTCGGCATAAGGAAGCCGTAAATTCTTGGCGCAGAATTTCCGATGCACCTGTGCAAACTTTGCGAAGGGTAGAGGAATCGAACGTCCTTCGCTCATCACGATGCCCTGGTGTCCAGGACCAGTTGCCGGCCATTCAGCAGTACCTGCCGCATGGCGGAGAGTGTGGGAATTGAACCCGTTAGCCTCTTGCGAGAGCCCTTGTTCAGCAGACAAGTGCCCCAGTAGTTCTCGAATTTCCCACTAAGCTGACAGCTGGGTTTTGCAACCGGCTCCGATCACTCCCCAGCCCACGAACAGTCCCTGCTTGCGAAACTTGGGATAGCACATGCGTTCTTTATTGTCTTCGAAGTAACTTTTCCAGCGCCGTGCCAGCGCCAGAGAGCGCCACGAATCGCCGATCTGCTTTGCTTTCTGCAAGTTCGCCTGGGTTAGTGGGCGTCAGTGCGGAGGTTCTGCGCCAGTTGGGAGGAGGCCCGGAGGGCGTAATCCTCACTTTAGAGTCGCGCACCCTCAGCCAGTCAGCCAGCCTGGCCGATCAGCAGGGTGTAGCCGTCTGGATCCTCGACGTGGACTTCGCCTTTCGGCATGTAGTCGGGACAGGTGATGGGCGAAACGCGGACCGGCCGAGATCAAGTGTTTCCGAAGCGCAACCAGGTTGGGTGAGTAGAGATAGAGCAACACGGCCTGCTGGCTGGGGACGACCGGCTCCGTAGCACAAGCAAACATCAACTCCGCCTGCTCGCTGGCGATTTGCGCCCACTATAGATCGCCGCCGCTGGTCTTCAACTGGCCACGCAGCTCGTAGAATTTCACCGAGCGCTGCACCTTGGCGGCGAGCGCCATGGGAGTGAGACCCGTGACCTTGGCATCAGAGGATGTCTTAATGGTGGATACATCAGCCATCAATCTTTGCCTCCCGCAGTTGCTTGACTGCGGTCTCGGAGCTGACCGGCGAGTAGTAAACCTCCTTGAAAGTATAGGAGCGAGCCTTGGCGGCAAGGACCGGTAGGATCTCGATGTGCCAGTGGTAGTCGTCGTCAATGGTCTTCCAATACCCCAGAGTTTTCGAGGGATGCAAGCTGTTGGGCGAGGTGTGAAGTACGAGATGGAAACTTTCCGTGATGGCGCGCACCCGCTGCAGTGTGCGGCGCAGTAGGGCCGCGAGATTGGTCCGCAATCCCGGCTGGGACAACCCGCGCTCGAAGGAGGCATCGTGGTTACGGGGGATGATCCAGGTTTCGTAGGGCACGCGCGGGGCATAGGGTCCGAGAGCGACGTAATCGCCGCGGGCTTCGATCACGCGCGATGCCTGCCGCTCCTCCTGCGTGAGAATGTCGCAGAAGACACAACGTTCTTTGCCTTGGAAATACTCGCGGCTCGCCCGCAGCTCGTAAAGCACGCGCCGGGGAACGAACATGGTCGCGGTGAGCTGCGACGTGGGATGAGCGAATTCCTGGCCGGCGTTGGGACCATGGTCCTTGAAGAGGCTGACGTACTTGACGCGCGGGTCGCGCTTAAGATCCATGATGCGTTCGGCGGCGAGGCGTAAGAACAGCCCGATCTCATCGTCGCTGGCACTCCAGAGATGGCGGTCATGCATGGGATTCTCGACCAAGACTTCATGAGCGCCGACTGAACTCATGCGGTCGTAGATGCCGTCGCCGCGGCGTCCGGGCTCGCCTTCAATGTGGTAAAGCGGCGTAGGATGCACCACCGAGCGCGCCGACCAGCCCACCGCGCTGGGTATGGCGGAGATGACTTGCGGAGACTCGGGAGAATCCGCGCAAAAAAGGCACACAGTTTCAGGGCGTGGTGGGCCTTCGGCCGGGTCATCTCCTGTCATGACCCAGGAGCGAGTGATGGGATCTTTCCGTAGTTCCATGCATTTTAGGTAAACACTGCGGGAGAACCTGCGTCAACTGCCATTTCCAAATCGCGCTGGACCAGGGGCGCAAAGGGCGCGGATGAAGCTTTGTTATAATCCGCGCCAAGCCCGCTCCCCGACAGAAACAATGACCGAGCCGTCCACTCCGCTGATGCGGCAATATGCCGCCGTCAAGAAAGAACATCCCACTGCACTGCTGTTCTTCCGTCTGGGAGACTTCTACGAGCTTTTCTTTGAGGATGCGATTGTGGCCTCCAAAGAGCTGCAGATCACGCTGACCTCGCGCAACAAAGAAAAGGGCATCGCGGTGCCCATGTGCGGAGTACCCCACCATGCGGCGGAAACCTACATTGGCAAGCTCATTCGCAAAGGCTTCAAGGTGGCCATCTGCGAGCAAATGGAAGATGCACGGCTGGCCAAGAAACTGGTGCGGCGCGAAGTGACGCGGGTGGTCACGCCGGGCACGGCCGCAGATTCAATGCTGGGGTCGGAAGAAAACAATTTTCTGGCGGCGCTCGCGCAGGTGGGAGAGCACGTGGGGTTCGCCGCCCTGGATCTTTCCACCGGAGAGTTTCGCGCCACGGAATTTTCCGGAGAAGGCGCTCTGCGGCGGGTGCAGGAAGAACTGGAACAACTACGACCGAAAGAACTGTTGTATGGGTCGGCGGCGCCGCTGTTCGAGCTCCAAAGCGGCCGCGCTTCGCTCGTTCCCACACCAGCCCTGCCCCCACAAGCGCCGCAGCCCCGGGCGCCTGGGGCCAGTTGTGCAGAGACTCCGCTCGACGACTGGGTCTTCGCCCCCGACCATGCGATTCCGCTGCTGGAGAATCATTTCGGAGTCTTATCGCTCGAGGGATTTGGACTGGCGGGGCGAACGGCGGCCGCGGCCGCGGCGGGGGCGATTCTCTACTATGTGCGCTCCACACAGCGCGGATCGCTCGACCACGTCGACCGCATCGGCTGGTATGAACGGCAAAACTGCCTGGTGCTGGATGCGGTTACGGTCCGCAATCTGGAATTGATCGAACCGCTGTTTGCCGGGACGGATTCGGGCGTTACCCTTTTTCGCTCCATCGATGCCACGCTTACGCCCATGGGCAAGCGCTTGCTGCGGGCCTGGCTGCTGCGCCCGTCGCTCGACCTTGCGGAAATCAATGCGCGTCTGGATGCGGTGGAAGCGGGGGTGAGGGACACGATCGCGCGCGAGGAGTTGCGTCGCGCGCTCAATGGCGTGCTCGACCTGGAGAGGCTTTTGAGCCGTGTGACGCTGGAGACAGCGAATCCGCGGGACGGGCTGGCTCTGGCGGCGTCGCTCGGGAAGATTCCGGCCATTAAAGTCGCAGTGGGACGGTTGGCAGGGGAGCGGCTCAACACTTTGCACGGATCACTCGATGCGCTCGGGGATTTGCGCGACCGCATTGAAACCACGATTGTGCCAGAGCCGCCGCTGAGCTTCGCCGACGGGGGCGTGATTGCCGCGGGAGTGGACCGTGATCTGGACGAATTGCGCGAACTCTCGCGCAACAGCAAGCAGGTGTTGGCGCAGATCGAGCAGCGGGAACGCGGGCGGACCGGCATTGCATCGCTCAAGGTCAAGTTCAATTCAATCTTCGGCTACTACATCGAGGTATCAAAGTCGAACCTTCACCTCGTCCCACCCGATTATGAACGCAAACAAACTCTGGTGGGCGCGGAGCGCTTCACCACTCCCGAGTTGAAAGAGTACGAGGCCAAGATTCTCGACGCGCAAGAAAAAATCGTCGAGATCGAACGCCGGCTGTTCACCGAGTTGCGCAGCGCGATTGCCTTCGAGGCCAAGCGCATCCGTCAGACCGCGCTGGCGCTCGCGGAGGTCGATGTGCTGGCTTCGCTGGCGCACATCGCGGCGATGCGGAATTACTGCAGGCCGCATTTCATCTCTTCGACGAACCCGGCTTCAGAGCATGCGTATCCGCAGCCGGACGCGGGCGATCTGGAGATCGTCGAGGGCCGCCATCCGGTGATCGAGCAGCAGGAAACGGCGGGAGGCAGCGAGCGTTTCGTGCCTAACGATCTTTACCTGAACGCCACCACGCACACGATTCTGCTGCTCACTGGGCCGAATATGGGCGGCAAATCCACTTACCTAAGGCAGACCGCGCTGATCGTGATCCTGGCGCAGATGGGCTCGTTCGTTCCAGCACGCTCGGCGCGCCTCAGCGTGGTGGATCGGGTCTTCACTCGCATCGGCGCCAGCGACAATCTGGCGCGCGGCCGCTCGACCTTCATGGTCGAGATGACGGAAACGGCGGCGATCCTGCATACGGCAACGCCGCGGTCGTTGATTCTATTGGATGAAGTTGGTCGCGGCACTTCGACTTACGACGGATTGGCGATTGCCTGGGCCGCCATCGAGTATCTGCATGCGCGTGTCCGAGCCAAGACTCTTTTCGCCACGCACTATTTCGAGTTGACGGAATTGGCCAAGCAACTTGCGGGAGTTAAGAATTATCACGTCGCGGTGAAGGAAACCGGCGGCGGCATTGTCTTCTTGCGCAAGGTTGAACCCGGAGCGGCTGACCGCAGCTACGGTATCGAAGTCGCCAAGCTGGCAGGCTTGCCGAACCAAGTGATCGCGCGGGCGCGCGAGGTGCTGGCCGAGCACGAATCGGTCGAGCGGCTGGCGACGGATCATCTCTCACCTCCCGGTGCCGCGCCTCCCCCGACGCAGTTGACCATCTTCACGCCGCTGTCGCAGCCGGTGCTGGAGAAACTGAGTGAAGTAGACTTAAATCGGCTCACGCCGCTGGAGGCGCTGAATCTGTTGGCGGAGTTGAAAAAGGAAATCTAACCGCAGAGCACACGCAGCCTGAGTAGTTCGCAAAATCTATCGGATGATTGCCCAGCCAAAGACGCGCCAGATCAGTCAAATTGGGCAGCTCCTGATTGTCGGCTTCGACGGCACGGAGATCACGCCGCGATTCAGTTCCCTGCTCAAACGGATGCAGCCGGCAGGCGTAATCCTATTTGCACGAAATATTAAGACTGCCGAGCAGACCTGGCAACTGCTGCTCGAGTGCCAGAACTGCGTCTCTGTGCCACTGTTTCCCTGCGTCGATCTTGAAGGTGGAAGGGTCGATCGCTTTCGCGAAGTGCTCGGGCCGGCACCCTCGGCGGCGGATGTGTTCTCGACCGGCGACCGCAAACTCTTCCGCAAACACGGACAGGTAATCGGAGAGAACTGCCGCGCTCTGGGATTCAGGCTCGACTTCGCTCCCGTGCTCGACCTGGCATTCGAAGCCTCGCGCAGCGTGATGAGTTCCCGAGTGGTCTCGCCAGACCCGCGCGAAACCGCTGCCTATGCCCGCGAGTTTCTCGCCGGGCTTCGCCTTGCGGGCGTGCTGGGATGTGGCAAACATTTTCCCGGTCTGGGCGAGGGCAGACTCGACAGCCATCACGAGCGGCCAGTGATCGAGAAGACGATTCAGAGACTTTGGGCCGAGGATCTGCTCCCTTACCGCATGCTCCGTGCGCAGATGCCGTTGGTAATGATTTCGCACGCGGCGTATCCGCTGGTCACGCACGATCAAACTCCAGCGTCGCTCTCGAAGGTCTGGATTACGAACATCCTGCGGAAGCGTGTCGGCTACCGCCACCTAATCGTGTCGGACGACCTGGAGATGGGAGGAGTTTTGTCGGCGGCTTCCGTAAAACAGGCTGCAGTAGAACACATCCGCGCGGGCGGAGATTTGTGCCTGATCTGCCATCGCGAGGACTACGTTGCGCAGGCCTACGAAGAGTTAGTGAATACGATAGAGCGCGACCCGAAGTTCGCCAAACGCGTCCGAGAATCAGTGCAGCGAGTGCTGGCGTTCAAGAAGAGGTCGGCGAAACTCCTGCGCAGGAGTGCGCCACCCTCCTCTTCAACGGTTGAGAAGCTTTCTCGCCAGCTGTGGGAATTCGGCGAGCAAGTGCGGCTGGATGCTCTCGATCGTGCGGAGAATCCACGCCCCCCGCGAACATGACTAAGAAAAACATGATCGTCGCGGGAGTGATGAGCGGCACGTCCGCCGATGGCATCGACGTAGCGTTGGTGCGTTTGGGGGCGCGTTCCCGCACAAGATTCGAGCTCCTCGGACACGCCGCATATCCTTACCCCAAGAAGGTTCGAGCGGCCGTCCTGGCTGCGATGAACTCTTCGCGAGCAAGCGTGGCCGATCTGTCCCGGTTAAACTTCCTGCTGGGCGAATTGTATTCCGATGCCGTGCTCGCCACCGAGCGGCGCTTCCGCATCCAAGTGGATCTGGTCGGCTGCCACGGACAAACCCTCTATCATCAAGGCGAGCGACAACGCTTCCTCGGGCACACACTGGCGGCCACCTGGCAGACCGGAGAGGCGGCGATCGTCGCGGCCAGAGTTGGCGTGCCGGTAGTTTCGGACTTTCGTCCGGCCGATATGGCGGCTGGCGGCAAGGGCGCGCCCCTTGTTCCCTTCCTCGACTACTTGGTATTCCGCGATGCGCGCGCCGGAAGAATCGTGCAAAACATCGGCGGCATTGCGAACCTTACCGCCATCCCCGCGAGCGCGGCTGCCAGTAAAGTAATCGCCTTCGATACCGGGCCAGGCAATATGGTGATCGACGCCGTCACCGAGAAGCTGTTCGGCCAAAGGTTCGATCGCGACGGGAGAATCGCAGCTTTCGGGAAGGTGCTCGATCCGGTCGTCCGCGCACTATTGCAGCGCCGCTTTTTTCGGCAAGAACCTCCCAAGACTGCGGGGCGCGAGGAATTCGGCCGGGAGTTTGTGCGTGAATTTCTGCGAAGCTGCGGCCGTTGCCGAAAGCAAGATGTTGTGGCCACGGCTACGGCACTGACGGCGAAATCGATTGCCGATGCATTGCGTCGGTTCGTCCTAGAGAATTCGAACTCCGCACGCAAACCGGCATTTCATGAAATGATTCTTTCCGGCGGAGGAACGAAAAACTCCACGCTGGTGGCCATGCTAACCGGCGAACTTGCGCCTCTCGGATTGCGGCTGCGAGTCTCGGATGAACTGGGCCTGCCATCGGCGGCAAAAGAGGCTGCGGCATTTGCCGTTCTGGCGCAGGAAACCTGGTACCGGCGGGCGTCCAACATTCCTTCGGCAACGGGTGCGCGGCGCGCCGCGGTGCTCGGTAAGATTTCATATCCATAGAACTCCTAAGCGAAAGTCGTAAGCGAAGACTGGTGAAATGATGGCGACTTACATCTCGATGCTTCGCGGAATTAACGTTGGCGGGCACAAGCGTATCAAGATGGACCAGCTTCGCAAGTCGTTCGAGGCGCTGAGTTTCGAGCAGGTGCAGACCTACATTCAGAGCGGGAACGTGGTTTTCAAGACCAGGGAGCTTTCTCCAGTCGCATTGTCGAAGAGAATCGAGGAAAGAATCCTCCGCGACTTTGGCTTTTCGGTTTCGGTCGTTTCTAGAACCGCCGACGATATGGACGAGGCGATGCGGAACAACCCGTTCCTGAAGCAGCGCCGCATCGACCAGGAAAAACTCCACGTTACTTTCCTGTCCGAGGCGCCTGCACCCTTGGCTCGGAAGAGACTGCTGGACCTCGCCGCCTTGCCGGATCAAATCCACTGTTTCGCAAAGGAGATTTACCTCTACCTCCCCAATGGAGTTGCCGAAAGCAGTCTGATGAAAACTCCTTTCGACCGGGTGTTGTCAGTTGTGGCCACCACCCGCAACTGGAAAACGGTCAACCAGCTCTATGAAATGTGCCGGGACTGCCGCTGATGGCACGGCTTTCACCAGTTCTCGCGCCTCTGGCAGTTCTCGCCGCAATTACCCTGACCGTTTCCCTGCTCTCCTGCTCCGGCAAGCCCGATCCCAACACGCTGGTGATGCTCATCGAATCGAGCCCCACAAACCTGGATCCGCGGGTAGGGCAAGATGCGTATTCGGAGCGCATCGACAATCTGATGTTCGACGATCTGCTCTCGCGCGGCGACGATCTGGACGTGGCGCCGGGCCTGGCCGAGCGCTGGGAGATTCCCGATCCGCTAACCTGCGTCTTTCATCTGCATCACGGGGCAAAGTTTCACGACGGTCGCCCACTCACTTCGCGCGACGTGAAGTGGACCTTTGATTCCCTGCTTCAAGGCAGGGTTCGTAGCACAAAGGCGGCGTCTTATCGCTTTGTCGATCACATCGACGCGCCGGACGACTTCACCGTTGTCTTCCACCTGAAGGAACCGGACACGCCCTTGCTTTGGAGTCTCTCCGATGGAGCGGTGGGCATCGTGCCCTGGGGCAGCGGAGATGAAATGACGCGGCATCCCATCGGCTCTGGGCCGTTCCGGTTCGTCAGCGCTGAGGCCGACAAAGAAGTGATCATCGAACGCAACGACGATTACTGGGGCGAAAAGGCACACCTGGCTCGAGTGCGCTTCGTGGTGGTTCCGGATGCGACTACCCAAGCCCTCGAGCTGCGCAAAGGGAGTGCTGACGTCATCATCAATGGGTCGTTCCCGCCTGATACTGTGCTTACCCTGGAGAGAGAACGGTCTCTTGCCGTCGAGTCCGCGCCCGGTACCAGACTGGCTTATCTGGCGTTCAACTTGCGGGATCCCATTCTCAAAGATGTGCGCGTGCGCCAGGCCATCGCCTATGCTCTGGACCGGCGACCGATGATCGAGTATCTGTGGCGTGGACTGGCTCAACCTGCCCGCAGTGTTCTTCCGCCGCAAAGCTGGGCCTATGACGGTAACGTGCCGACGTACGACCACGATCCTGACAGGGCGCGGCGGTTGCTGGACGCGGCAGGATATCCTGCCGTGAACGGTGAACGTTTTCACATCACGATGAAGACATCCACGGATGAGAACACACGCCTGATGGTGGCCGTGATCCAGCAGCAGTTGCGCGAGGTGGGGATCGTGCTCGATATTCGCAGCTTCGAGTTCGGCACCTTCTTCTCCGACGTGACCCACGGGTTATTTCAGCTTTACGGGCTGCGCTGGATCGGGGGCAACGAAGATCCGGATATCTTCGAACTTGCGTTTCACTCGGCCAGGTTTCCACCGAACGGCGGGAATCGGGGCTATTACTCGAATCCGAAAGTGGATGGGCTGATCGACCACGGGCGTCGCGAAGTCGATCCCAAGGTGCGCAAGCCCATCTATGCCGAGCTCCAGCGCATCCTGGCCGAAGAACTCCCTTACATCGATCTGTGGTATCTGGATAACGTTCTGGTGCACAACAAACGCGTGATGAATCTAAAATTGAATCCGGCGGGAAACTATGATTTCCTGAGGACGGCGGAGCTGACGAAGTGATGGCAATCGACCAATGGCTGCCGCATTATCAGGTGAGCGCCGGCTATTCAGTTCTGGTGCACGCCTCGGAAGAGAAAAACGTACGCTGCTCTGAAACGCGCCAATTTCTCGGACCTTCGCGTGGTTCGGAGTCTGATGCGCCTGCGCGGCTATCGCATCGACCGCGGCAGAATTCCGGAGTCGGAGGCGCCAGACGGCGGGCGCGGGTCCTTTCTCGAGCTCGCAGCGGTTCCCCGGCGCGAGGTGGTGCTGGGTATTGCTGGCCGATTCTGGAGGCTCGACGGCGGAATCGTTCGCGGCCTCACCCCGGTGGACTTCGCGGATTTTCGCTGCCAAGGATATGCCAAGGCGGTCTGGAACTTCGCACTCGCACCCGCAGTCGCCGGCACACAACTTAGCACCGAAACGCGGGTACAAACGTTCGGCCGTTCCCCAACCTTGAAGTTCCGTGCGTACTGGCTCGTGGTCGGTCCCTTTTCCGGCTTGATCCGCAAAGCCATGCTGCGAGAAGTTAAGCGGAGGGCGGAGCAGCCTGCCTGAATTCGCGTGTTACCATCGAACTTTAGCAGACCATGCGGATTCTCTTCATTGGCGATATTTTTGGACGCCCGGGACGCACCGTCGTTAAAGACCGGCTGCCCGGCATTGTCCGCGATCAAGCCATCGACCTGATCATTGCCAACGGGGAGAACTCGGCGGCCGGCTTCGGCATCACTCCCGCTCTGGCTGAGGAACTGTTCGATCTGAATGTCGACGTGATCACTACCGGCAACCATGTCTGGGACAAGCGCGAAATCCTGGATTATTTTCAGATGGTCGAAGGCAATGGCCACGGTCCGCAACGCCGCGTGCTTCGTCCCGCGAACTATCCCGCGGATATGCCCGGCTGGGGCGTCTATCAGGGCCACAAGGGCAAAATTCCTTACGCCGTCATCAACCTGCAGGGGCGCGTGTTCATGGCTTCGAACGATGATCCGTTTCGCATCGCCGACCAGCTCTTAAAGAAGATCGATGCCAAGATCATTGTCGTCGACTTCCACGCCGAAGCAACTTCGGAGAAGATTTCTCTGGGCTGGTATCTCGACGGACGCGTGACGGCCGTCATCGGCACGCACACGCACGTGCCCACAGCCGATGAGCGAGTCCTTCCCCAAGGAACCGCCTACGTGACCGATGTGGGCATGACCGGTCCTTACGACGGTGTGATTGGCGTGAAGAAAGAACTGGTGGTCAACAAGTTTCTCAACGGCATGCCGGTGCGTTTTGAGCCGGCCACCGGCGATGTCCGCCTCTGCGCGGTGGTGATTGACTGCGACCAAGAAACCGGCAAGGCGCGGGATATTGAGCGGTTGATGCTGAGTTGAACTGGATTTCGGACTCTCTGGCTGGTCGGAGGTGGCTGACACACTTAATTCGCAGGCGCGGCGGCCACCACCATGTCCACCATCCGCGATATCTGGCTCTTGTGGATCTCGCGCTTCGTCAAATCCCCATCCAAGCGGTTGACAATGATCAGATCGAGCGACGGCACAACCACGGCATACTGCCCCAGATGCCCTTCCGCCCAGAAGCTCCCTCGCGGAAAAAATATCCTTTGCGGTGTGCCGCTCGCCGCGTCGCCCGTCCACCACAGATACCCATAGCCGCCTGAATCTGAATCGGAATACGGTCGCGTGCTTGCCTTTACCCAATCCTGTGGGACCACCTGGGTGTCGTTCCATCTGCCCCCATGAATATAAAGCAGGGCAAAACGCGCAAAGTCTCGCGCGCTCATGTCGAAGACGTATGCCGGGAACCGCGAATCGGCACTGGTGATGTAATGTCCATCGCGCGGTGTGAAATCCTGCATTCCGATCGGCTGTGCGATCTCCCGATAGAACGCGTCGAAGATCTTCCCGCCCGTCGCTGTCTCATAGATGTAGCCGAGCGTATTGAAATCCCAATTGTTGTAATACCAAAAGGTGCCCGGGGCATGGGAGCCGCGCCGCGGTCTCTGCTCGGCCATACCCTTGGTCTCGTAGGCAGCTGGATGGTAAACGCCCGAACGCGCCTCGAGCAGGTCGCGCACCGTCGCCTGCTTCTCCACTTTGGTTAGCGTCGGTTTCTTGTCGTCGATGCCCAGCTTCTCGAGCGTATCGCCCAGGTTGATTTTGCCTTGGGCCACTGCAATACCAATCAGCGCGTTCAATAAGCTCTTACGGCAGGAGTGCAGATTGGACCTGTGCCCGACGTCTCCCCATGCGGCAACCACCACGCCATGCTGCACAATCATCGCCGAGGTCGAGCCCATCTCTTCGACATACCCACGTATCTCCGCCAGCCTGGTTGCGGACCAGCCCGCCCGCTCTGGCGTCGCTAACTGCCTCCACTCGGCGCCCGGTACAGGGCCTGCTTGAGAGTTGGCCTCAGCCACCAACCCAAGCAGCAACAACGTCATCCGGGCGAAACGCTTAATCATGGGCATAAGTTTAGCGCGACCAGACAGCAGAGCGTTTTCCATAAAATTGATATTCCTGCAAGAAAGCGCCGTTGCCCCGTTCTCACCGTGGTTTCTGCTCCGTCCCTGTGTTTAGACCGAAGGTACGTGTACCACTCCGCGGAGGGCGGACTACGGGTTAAAATCAAACACAATGCGCCCCATCCGTTTCATTCTGGCGATTTGTCTGCTGGCGGCAATGCCGTGCGTTCCCGCGTTTGCCGAGAACGATTCCACCGGCGACACTGCGATCATCTCTTGCGGCAATGGCGTGCCCGGCGGCATCAACTGCATTCCCTCCAAAGACAATCTTAAGCAAGCCCGCAACGCCTATGCCCACGGCCTCAAACTGCAGGATCACCAGCATCTGGAAGAAGCTTTTGCGCAGTTCGACCAGGCCTCGCGGCTGGTTCCGCAGAACACCGTGTTTCTTTCGGCGCGGGAAGTGACAAAGGCGCAGTTGGTGTTTCAGCACACCGAGCGTGGCGACACATTCCTCACGGACGGCCAGCGAGGGCAGGCCGCAGCCGAGTTTCGCGCTGCTCTGGACCTTGATCCAGACAATGACTACACCCAGCAGCGCCTCGCCGAATCGCTGCGCGACCCTTCGGCGCCCGCCCTGGGCGGGTTGGCGGCGATGCTGGCCAATTCCAGTGAAATCCATCTTCAGCCCAAACCGGAGTTGGCAACGTTTCACTACCGCGGCGATGTTCGCAGCCTGTTCACCGAACTGGCCTCAGCCTACGGCGTGAGTGCTGAATTTGACGATTCGCTCGATAAGTTGCAATCGAAGCCGGTGCTTTTCAATGTGGACGATGTCGATTTCTTCACCGCCCTCAGCCTGGCATGCCGGATCAGCAAGACCATGTGGACGGCGATGGACGCGCACCAGCTAATGATCGCCGCGGATACTACGGAAAATCACAAGCAGTTTGATCGCCTGTCGCTCGTGACGTTTGCCGTGCCTGGGGCGAGCAACCCGCAGCAGGCCACCGAACTGATCACCTCCCTGAAGGGTATCTGCGACTTCCAGAAAATAAGTTCAGGACAAAATGGCACCGTCGAGGTGCGCGCCCCCCAGACGACGCTGGCTTGGTGTACGAAATTGCTCCGTCAGTTGAGCAGCGATCGCCCGCAAGTGGCGCTCGAGGTTGAGGTCTACAATATCGACCACACCTTTACCCGCGAAATTGGCATGCACATTCCGGACACCTTCAACATGTACAACATTCCGGTGGCAGCTCTGGCGGCGCTGGGCGGACAGAGCGTCTCGTCGCTCGTCAACCAACTGATTTCTTCCGGGGGCATCAACGCCGCCGGGAGCTCCGCGATCTCCGGGCTATTGGCGCAACTGCAGGGCCAGGGGAATTCCATTTTCAGCCAGCCCTTGGCTACCTTCGGCAACGGCCTCACCTTCTCCGGAGTGAGCCTGGATCACCTTACCGCGGCTCTTTCCCTCAACGAGTCATGGGCACGCAGCGTGAGCCGCGTCACTCTGCGCACCAGCCAGGGCAGCGAAGCAAACTTTCACGTGGGCGAGCGTTATCCCATCCTGAACGGAACCTACGCGCCCATTTATAACTCGTCGGCGATCTCCGCGGTGCTGGGCAATCAGACCTACGTCCCACCGTTTCCGTCGGTCAGTTATGAGGATTTGGGCCTGAGCCTAAAGGCCAAGCCCACCGTCCACGGCAACGGAGATGTGAGCATGGCCCTCGAGTTGCAAATACGCTCGCTGACCGGGCAGAGCTCGAATGGTGTCCCCGTGCTTTCCAACCAGGAATTCAAGGGAAGCATACGGCTCCGCGATGGCGAGCCGGCCGTGGTGGCGGGACAAATCACCACCAACGATCAGCGCTCGATGGCTGGCATCCCGGGAATTGCAGACATTCCCGGCCTTAACCTGGCCGCCACCGATAACACCCGCATGAAAGAGGAGGACGAATTGCTCATCGTCATCACGCCACACGTAGTGGCCAGCCAGGCTCTGGCCACGGATGAGATTTGGGTGAGCGAGAAGTAAGCCCGGCATGACGAGTGCCGCCATCCTGAATGCCGTCCAGGCTGATCGCGTCCCTATGACGGAATTTACCCGTCAGCTGATTGCCATTCCGTCCGAGAATCCCCCTGGAAGCCATTACCCTGAAGCTTTGCAGCTCATTTGCCGACAGCTTGAGCAAATTGGATTCGAGCCTGAAGTGAAGGGGCAATGCGTGCTTTGTTTTGTCGGCCAAGGCGAGCGAACGCTTTATTTCAGCGGCCACTATGATGTCGTTCCGGCGCAGGCCCGGACGCAATTCCAGCCCGTATTACGCGGCAAGAATTTGTTTGGACGCGGATCGTCGGACATGAAGAGTGGATTGGCAGCGATGATTTACGCTGCGAAGGCAGTTCGTGACAGCGGCGCGAAGTTGGATGGCCGTATCGGGCTGGTTTTCGTGCCGGACGAGGAAACCGCAGGTCCGCGCGGCTCGCGCTACCTGGAAGAGCGAGGCCTTCTGGGCAAGCACGGAATTGGCATGCTTACTCCTGAGCCAACCGGGGGAGTCGTTTGGAATGCGAATCGCGGAGCTATCACGCTGAAAGTTACAGTTAAAGGCAAACCGGCTCACGTTGGTAGGCAGTTCGAGGGTGTGAATGCGTTTGAAAGAATGATGAGCCTCGCCGAAGAGCTCTCACAACTCAAAACAGAAGTCGAGACGCGTACCACCGGCTTCCGCATTCAGCCCCGGCGGGCGCGGAATTCCATCTTGATGCTCGGCGGGCTGACTGCCGGAGGCACTAATTTCAACGTCGTTCCCGACTCTTGCTGGTTCACCATCGATCGTCGCCTCAACCCCGAGGAAGACCTCGGTACAGAAAAACAACGGCTGATTTCCTTGATTAGCCGGAAGCGAAAGGGCGGCGGCGACGTTCACATCGAAGTATTGCAGGAGGGAAGCTCGGCGGGGGTCGCCCCAGACACGCCCCTCGGAGCGGCGCTGGCACACAGCATCCAACGTGTAACTAAAGTCTCACCCCGCTTCGAGATGTGTCCGGGACTCCTCGAGATCCGTTTCTACGCCGAGCGGGGGCTTGCAGCGTACGCCTACGGGCCTGGCTTGTTGACCGTCTCCCACGGTCCGAAAGAGTTCGTGCCGATCGAGAACATAGTAAAGTGCTCCGCAGTCTATGCCTTAACCGCAATCGACCTCCTCGGACAGCGTTGAGTCCGTGATAGGGCCGGCAGACCCAACGACGCGAGGACATCTCGTATTGCCCTGAGCAATCCCTTCCGATCGGAAAGATTTCTCTTTATTTCCCTGGCTTCGCGGAAAACTCAACCAGACCTTTCAGCGTGTCAATCGGAACGCTGGCCACATTTCCGATGGTGCGGCCGTTGATGAAAAGAGTCGGCGTCCCGGTCACGTTCACCGACTTGCCGAGGGTTATCGAGGCATCCACGTGCGTCTTGGCTACAGGAGTGCTGGCGCACGCTGCAATGTCCGCGCCTTTCACGCCCGCGCCAGCGGCCAGCGCAGTCAACTTTTCATCGGCATTTTCGGCGGTGATGTCGGCTTGAGTCTCATAGGTCTTGGCGATGAACTTCCAGAACGCCTCGCTCGACACCTGCCCAACGCAGTCTGCGTAAGCGGCGCCTTTTGCCGCCCAGTTGTGCATCTCCAGGGGAAAGTTCTGAAAGACAAAGCGCGCGTTCGGTTCAGCCGCGATCAAGGCCTCGATCGCAGGCTGCGCCTTCTGGCACGCCGGGCACTGCAAATCTCCGAACTCGACAATCGTAACCGGAGCGTCTTTCAGTCCGCGCGATGGGCCGGTAATGCCCTGCTCCAGCTTTTTCTTCACCGGATCGAACGGTTTAGCGCCAAACGGAATCAAGTCGCCCACCACGGCATGCTCGCCATCCGGCGTCACGAAAAACCGGCTGAGTTGCTGGCCCTGGGGGCTGGCCAGAATTACCTCTATCTGGGCCAGGCCCGGCACCGGCGCCGGTTTGATGCTGGAGATCTTCCAACTTAACTTCGAGTCATAGCCAAAGGTTTGCTGCAGGAAGGAGTCCACGGTGGCCTCCGTGGGGAGATTGCCAGTCATCCCCGAACCGGGACTGTCAGGCAACTTCGTGGTGCCCGGGCTTTGCGCTGCCGCCAGACTGCCCGTCAGCATCATGATAAGAATCAGATTGATAGAACTGCGCATGGTTTCCTTTCAACTCAGTAATTGTTGTGGACGAAGACACACCGGGATTCTCTAACCAATCCCTTTCAAACCTCGCTCTTTGCCGCGATGGGAAAACGGCGGCCGTAGCCGAAGGCCTTGGGAGAAATCTTGATGCCTGGGGCCGCCTGCTGGCGCTTGTATTCCGCCCGGTCCAGCATCCGGACCACGCGCCGCACCACCTCGATGTCGAAACCATGATCGGCGGCAATCCGCTCCACTGAGTGGGCAGCCTCCACGTAATCCTCAAGCACTGCGTCAAGAATCTCGTAGGGTGGCAGCGAGTCGCTGTCCTTCTGGTTGGGCCGCAACTCCGCGGAGGGCGGCTTCTCCAGCGTGGCCTGCGGAATGACCGGGCGGCGCGAATTCACGTAATGGCTCAGCCCGTAAACCAGCGTCTTGGGCACATCCGAGATGACCGCCAGACCCCCAACCATGTCTCCATAAAGTGTACAGTAGCCCACGCCCAGTTCGCTCTTGTTGCCCGTGGAGAGCACGATGGCGCCGAACTTGTTAGAAAGCGCCATCAGCAGCGTGCCCCGCGCGCGCGACTGGATATTCTCCTCGGTGACATCTTCCCTACGTCCCGCAAAAAGTTCCTGTAAGGTTTGCTGGTATGCCTCAAATGCTCGATTGATCGAGAGCAGCTCGAAGCGGATGCCGAGATTTTTCGCCAGCGTGCGCGCATCGTCGATCGATCCCGGAGAAGAGTACGGACCAGGCATGCCCACGCCAATCACGTTTTCCGGCCCAACCGCGTCAGCAGCAATAACGGCGGTGAGCGCCGAATCGATGCCACCGCTGAGGCCGATGATTGCCCTTTGAAATCCGCACTTGCGCATGTAGTCTCGCGTGCCCAGCACCAGCGCGGCATACACGCTCGCTTCCTCGCCTTCGATCTGTTCGTGCAGGTCGCCGGTGAGAGTCTTGGAATCGAAATAGATAAGATCTTCTTCGAACGACCGTCCCTGCGCGATGATGTTGCCTTCCGCATTGAGCACGACGCTGGAGCCATCGAAGACCAGGCTGTCATTGCCCCCGACTTGATTGACCAGCGCGACCGGAACCTTGTGATGGCGCGCGATCGAGACCAGCATGTCGCGGCGCAGTTCGCGCTTGCCGATCCAGAAAGGCGACGAAGAGATGTTGAGCACGAAGTTTCCGCCCGAGCGAACCAGAGCCTCGACGGGATCGACCGTGTACAGGCATTTGGGCCAGAACAGCTTGTCGTTCCATGCGTCTTCGCAGATGGTAAGTGCCATCCGGTTACCGCAGAAGGAGAATAGTTCTTGGTTCTTGGCCGGAGCAAAGTTGCGCATTTCGTCGAAGACATCGTAGGTCGGCAGCAGCATCTTCGACTGCAGGAATGCTATCTTTCCATCCTGCAACCAGGCGGCGGAGTTCATGGCCGACTTGCCAGTCTCGGAGTGAGCGGGAGTGACTAAACCACAGATAACGGCGATGCCGCGCGTCTCGGCGGCAATCTGTTCGACCGTTTCCCGATTGCGTGCCACGAAGCTTGGACGCTCCACCAGATCGCGCGGCGGATATCCGCACACCGACAACTCGGGAAACAGAATCAGGCCAGCCCCGCTCGCCTGCGCGCGGCCTGCAAATTCGACGATCTTATTCCGATTGCCGGAGAAATCGCCGACCGTGGGGTTGATTTGCCCGAGCGCAATCTTCACAGCTTTAGTGTAAAGCCGAGGCGCGCGGAGGCGCTAGCCGCTGGCCGGGGCGGCACGTTTGCGTTTCGCGCGCGCACGATAATGGAGCTCGACCCCGACCGCCGCAAGAATGCTTTCCCCAGCTACTCTGCCGATTTTGTACGTCTTTGCCACATCGCAACCCCAACATAAAGACGTCTTGCAAGTCCTTCGCCGCGGCATTTAAATACGCGGCAACGTGCTCCTGAATCACGACTGAGATCACTGCCCGCACTGGAAGCAAGAGCCAGCCCGGTTCTAATCGTCTCCCGCCGGAAACACCGTGTGCTTGGGCGCGGGCAAAGGCGCGTTGCCCTTCTGATCACGCCAGAGAACTTCATTCAGCCTGGCCGCTCCAGCCGCGTCGGGACGGGAGAAATCCATCTTTGCTGATTCACTTGCGCCTTGGGCATCGCGCTTGTTGGTCTCGTAGATGAGGCCGTTCTTGAGGTTGCGATAGTCTGCTTTGAACGCGGGTTGATCGCTTGCGCCTGAGAACATCGGCCCCATCGCGGGAGCGTAGGCGTCGTTCTGGTTCATGGGGGGCAGGCCTAGCAGCATCTCCATGGTGTGAATCATGTTCACCGTCGTGTAAAAGCGGTGATCCACATAGGGCTCGGCCGCCGTGCCCGGTGAATACTTGCTGACGACCAAAGCGATCGATCGATGCGCGTCGATATGATCGCCGCCGTCTTGCGCGTCGTCCTCGAGGACGAAGATGGCCGTGTCATCCCAGTACGGGCTGTGCGAGACGGCGTCGACTACACGGCCCAGAGCCAGATCGTTGTCGGCTACCGAGGCCGCCGGGCGCGGGCGTTCAGGCCGCGTGCCTCCCGTGTGATCGTCGGGTAAATAGAGCAGGACAAATGCCGGCAATTGGAATTCGGCGTTTTCGTTTTCTGCGCGGGCACGCGCGTAAGCCTCAAATTCATTGAGAAATTCGTCGGCGCGGAGCTGGTCGGGGTAGTCCGTGTTGAAGTCGGGGTACAGCGGGTCGAAGTGATCGCGCAACACCGCCTTGGTGGGCTTGACCGTCTTGAACAAAGGCACCGTCCAGGGAAACGGACTTGGCCCGGCATGCGGATCGCCCACATTCGGCGGGAGCGCATCACCCTGGTGAAGTTCCGTGCGCGGGCAAGGCGATTGCTGCGCCGAAGGAGTGCCCTGCTTGGGGCTCGCGGCCTTGCGGGGCTTGTTGCACCATTCGGCATTCACGAACTCTCCGTAATCGCGGTACGACAGTCCGTGGCGAGCGACGTTGTCCCAAAGAAAACCAGTGGAGGGATCGTCAATATCGGGTTGGTTATGATCGAGGGGAAATTCATCGGCAACCGTACCCTGGAAGTCATAGGTTCGCTCCTGGCTGCGGTAGGCGATCTGCCAGGTCTTTTCGTTGTAATCGCTGGTAATGGCGGCGGTGGACCATAGATGTCCGTCGCCGGAAACTTCTCCGCTGTCGTAGAAATTGTCGAGCACGCCAAATTGCAGGGCGAGCTTGTGCTCGTTGGGGGTGATGTCGGAGCCGTACATGGTGAGCGCAGGGTCGCCGTCGCCCACCTTCAAGTCGCCAAGCACTTGGTCATAAGCGCGGTTCTCTTTGATCACGTAGATCACATGCTTGATCGGATTCTTGCCGTCGGCGAACTGGATCGCGCCTGGATTGCCGTGCAGCAAGTTGTCGTGCTCGACGACGCGGGTGAGTTCTTCGAGCTTGGGGAGAGTGGATGGAATATTTAGCCGTGCGATTGACCCGCGCAGCAGTGTTGGAATGTAAGGATGATCGTGGTGTCTGACCTCAGATGCGGTCCGGCCCATGCCTTTATTCGGCCCCGCGCCCCGGCCCTTGGCGGTCGCGATGAGCAGGTCGTCGCCTTGAACGGCGAGGGCGCTGGGATACCAGTCGGTGGGTATGAAGCCGAGAGCCGGCACATCACTGCCGAGCGGACCAGTCTCATTCAACTTCGAGGTATCAAAGACTGCGACCGCATTGGTGGAGGCATCGGCTACGAACAGCCGCTTCCCGTCAGCTGACTGCGCCAAGGCGTCGGGATAGGTCCCAGCAAACTCTTGATTGCGAACCGTGGTGCGTAGCAGCGCGACCATCTGGGCGCTCCGGGTTGAAACCACCGCTACCGCGTCCGCATTCGCCAGCGCCACATAGAGCGAGTTCTCGTCTGGACTCAATAGCATTGCCGTGGGATGCGAGCCAGGGGCAATGGGATCGTCAGGTTCTTGCAACTTGATCCAGCGGACGACTTTGCCGCTAGTCAGATCCAGTTCGGCAATGCGGGACGCATTCCACAGGCTCGACCAGGCGCGGCGGCCATCGCGCGTCGCCACGACCGTGTAGGGGTAGGAAGATGGAACCAGATCGGCTGTGCTGAGGTCGAAGCGCTGGAGCGCTTTGCCGCTCGTGACATCGAGCAGCACGACGTTGTCGGAAAGATTGTCGGCCACCAGGAGACGGTCGTGGCTTCGTCCGCCTGGGACCAGAGCCAATCCGGCAGGATAGGAAATCGCAGTCCCGGGCGGCGTCTTGCGCAAGGCGATCGCTACCTTCTTTCCGGCAGCGAGCGCCTGCGGGCCAATGGACATGAAATGGGTTGGCGCGACCTTGCCGTTGGTGAAGCTGTAGACTGCGATTCCGTTGCCGGTATCTCCCGGCTTCTCTCCTGTGGCGTCCGTGATAGAACCAACCGACGCGTAAAGATGCTTTCCGTCGGAGCCGAAGACCAGGCCGAGGAAGTAGCTCTGGTGCACATCTTCACCGAAACGCTTGTCGGGATAATCGGTAAGCTGATTGGTCTTCAGATCGAGGACCGCAATCGATTGAGCGGCCATGGTCTCCTGGGTGCCATAGCCGTCGTTCAAAAGCGCGGCGTAGCGGCCATCGGGGCTGATCGCGATGGTAGCGGGAAAGCTATTGGTGCTCGCGAGGCGGCCGGGCGTGGGAACCGTCAATGTCTTGCTGGTGGGCAGTGGGATCGATGTGGCGTCGGGCTGGCGATCCTGCGCAGGAAGGACGATGCGCGCGGCGACAATGGCAAACAAGACAACGATGCGGGAAGATCGAGTCACGGGGCCTCCGCGAGATTTAATCTGCGACAGCAGAAGGATCGGGAGAGATGAGCGTAATCCAGCCGGGAACCTGCGGTCAAAATGGGAGCCGATGTATCTCGCTCGAGGGGGCGAGGGCGGGGACGCCCCACGGCGGTCGCCGGGACGGCAGCGCTACATGCTCCCTCACACTCCCGAGGCGCGCGGCGAGCCTTCGTGGCTGGGCGAGTGCTCGGGATGCTCCTCCACGCCCACGTTGTGGCGGACGTCGGCGCCCTGCACCCAGAAGATGACATCTTCGGCGATATTGGTGGCGTGATCGGCGACGCGCTCGAGATTGCGCGCCACGAGCAGCGCATCGAGAGCCTGGCGCACTACCTCGGGGCGGTGGTTCATCGTCTTCACCAGTTGAATGAAGGCGTCGTCCTTCATGCGATCGACGACGTTATCCATTTCGAGGACTGCCTGGGCGAGTTCGGCCTTGCCTTCAATGAATGATTCGAGAGAGCGGCGGACCATGGCGCTGACGGCCGCGCCCATGCGGGCGATATCAACGGGCAAATCAGCCGCGGGAAGCTCGACCATATCCATGACACGCTCGGCGATGTTGACGGCCTGGTCGCCGACGCGTTCCAGGTCAGAATTGATTTTGGTTACCGCGAGAATAAAGCGCAGATCGACGGCCATGGGCTGCTGCATGGCCAGCAAATCGAAGGCGGCCTCGTCGATCTCGCGTTCCGCCGTGTTGATGAGGCTTTCGCCTTCGAGAACCATCTGGCAGCGAGCGAGATCGCGGTCGATGTAGGCCTGACGAGCGCGATCCACCGCCTGCTCCGCCAGCCCACCCATGCGGAGCAACTTCTGGCGTAGATCGTCGAGCCCCTGCTGAAAACGCGTGCGCATTATCCGCAACCTTTCTTAATTTAAATCTGCCTTATCCAAATCTGCCGGTAATGTAGTCTTCCGTCTTTTTGTTCGACGGTTTGGTGAAGATTTTTTCCGTCTTGTCGAACTCAATCATCTTGCCCAGCAGGAAGAATCCAGTAAATTCGGCGACGCGCGCCGCCTGCTGCATGTTGTGAGTCACGATAACGATCGTATACCGTTCTTTGAGCTGAAAGATCAACTCCTCAATCTTACTGGTCGAAATAGGATCGAGGGCCGAACAGGGCTCGTCCATGAGCAAGACCTCAGGCTCGACCGCCAGGGCGCGGGCGATGCAAAGCCGTTGCTGCTGACCGCCGGAGAGGCTGGCGCCCGACTTCTTGTGAACCTGATCCTTTACCTCGTCCCAGAGCGCGGCGGAGTCGAGCGATCGATGCACGATCTCGTCCAGCTTGCGCCGGTCGTGAAAACCGTTCAGCTTCAGTCCAGAGGCGACGTTGTCGTAGATCGACATGGTGGGGAATGGATTCGCTTTTTGAAACACCATGCCCACCCGCCGGCGAAGCTGGGTGGCCGAAGTACCGTTATAGGCGTTGATATCCCCGATGCGGACACTCCCCGTCACTCGGGCGTCGGGGATGGTCTCATGCATGCGGTTCAGGCAGCGGATGAATGTGGACTTGCCGCAGCCCGAGGGCCCAATGAGCGCGGTGGCGTGGTTGGCCGCCACCGTCAACCGCACGTCATACAGCGCCTGGGTCTTGCCATACCAGGCATTTAGGTCTTCGACCTGGATTCCAACGCCCATAGACTATGCCGCTCCGAAGGTACCACGGCGCACGGCGAAGCGCACCGCCGCGACCGCTGTGACGATAAGAATGATGAGCACGAGTGCCCCTGCCCATGCCTGCCGATGCCATTCGTCGTAAGGAGAAATGGCGTAGGTGAAGATCTGCAGCGGCAGCGCGGCGGTCGGCTGGTTGACCCGCAGGTTCCAGAACTGATTGCCGAATGCGGTGAACAGCAATGGCGCGGTCTCGCCTGCAACCCGGGCAAAGGCCAGCATGATTCCGGTAATTACGCCGGAGGCTGCGGTGCGCAAGGTGATCGAGAGAGTGGTCCGCCAACGCGGAATGCCCAGCCCATACGCGGCTTCGCGCAAAGCCTGCGGCACCAGCAGAAGCATCTCTTCGGTGGTGCGCGAAATGGTGGGGATCATCATGATCGCTAACGCCACGCCACCGGCCAAGGCGGAGAAGTGCTTCTGGGAGAGAACGACGATGGCGTAGGCGACGATACCGATCACGATGGAAGGCACGCCATTCAGCACATCTGCCGTGAAGCGAATGACATCGCCGAAGCGGTTGCGGCCGAACTCCGCGAGGTAAATGCCGGCGCCCACTCCCACCGGAACACCCAGAATGCTGGCCAGGGCGAGGATGAAGGCGGAACCGACGATCGCATTGGCCATTCCGCCGCCCGCTTCGCCCACCGGTTTCGGGGTTTGGGTGAGGAAGGCCCAGTTGATCGACCCGACACCGCGGTAGACAAGATAGGCGAATATCGCGAACAGCGGTACCAACACCAGGATGACGGTAAGCACGGCCACGCCGGTCATGATGTGGTCGGTGATCCGGCGCCGCAAAGCGATGGGCGGGACGGTGTGAAGCACGGAAGCTTTGTCAGTTTTAGGCACGAGCACTCGCAGACTGGCCACGGGTGACTGTCCAGACCAGCAATCGCGCCAGGGCGTTCACCACGATCGTGACCAGGAACAGAGCGAGACCGATTTCGATGAGAGCCGAGAGGTAAACGTTGCCGGTGGCTTCGCTGAATTCATTGGCCAGCACGCTGGCCATGGTGTATCCCGGCGCAAACAACGACTTGGCAATCTCTGGGCGATTTCCGATCACCATGGTTACGGCCATGGTCTCTCCCAGGGCGCGGCCCAGGCCCAGGATAATGCCTCCCATGATGCCGGCGCGGGCATTGCGCAGCACCCCGACGCGAATCATTTCCCAGCGCGTGGCGCCGAGCGCGAGTGCGGCCTCGCGCTGATGCTGGGGCACCACCATCAGCACTTCGCGAGTGATCGAAGAAATGATTGGGATGATCATGATCGCCAGGATGATCCCTGCTGCCAACATGCTGATCCCGTAGGGCGGACCGACAAACAATCCGGTCCAGCCTAAGGTCCGGGTCAGAAAAGGTTCAACATAGTTGCTGAGGAGCGGGATCAGCACGAAGATTGCCCACAGTCCGTAGACCACGCTCGGTATCGCCGCCAGCAATTCCACGAAAAACGAAAGCGGCCCGCGCAACATCGTAGGGCACATTTCAGTGGTGAACACGGCGACACCGATCGATAGGGGCACCGCGATGAGCAAGGCGAGCAATGACGATACCAAGGTTCCGTAAATGAAGGGTAAGGCGCCGAATTGTTCGTTCACCGGATCCCAATCGCGCCCGGCGAAGAACTTAAATCCAAAGGCGCGCCAGGAGGATCCGGAGCCCAGCACCAGTTCGTAGACAATCAGCCCCAGCATGGCCAGCACGGCTAGGCCGCACAGGAACATAGCGAATTTGAAGAGCTGGTCGCCGATTTCGCCACTGGTCCCACGGAGCAACGGTGCGGCCTGCCCACCGGCTGGAGGGGCTTCACTAACCTTCGTCGCTTCAACAGGTTGCGGAGCAGGCATATCAGGCCGGCGTGGGGCAGGCAAGGCCATTCATGTTCACCGTAGCAGAATCCTGTTAACAGGATGTTAAAATGGCAACGCTTTTCAGGGTTGCCTTTTCCGCGGTAAGGCTGTATTTTCATCTCCCGGTTCGATTCTCCTTTTGGTCTGGTCAATCTTTTATGTCGATCGCGCCAAAGCGCAGCCGCGTGGTTTTTCAGAAGCTTGAGCAGGACTTGGTCAAGCTTTCCTCGAAACCTCGGGCAGAGAACGTCCATCGCTTCCGCACGGCCACGCGCCGCCTTCAGATCCTCCTGGGCGAGCTTTCTCCGAAGCTGGACCGTAACCAAAGGAAGCTGCTGAAGCTGCTGGGCCGAATCCGCAAGCGCGCCGGCAAAGTGCGCGATCTCGACGTGCAGTTGACGGCTTTACGCACTCTAAAAATGCCGCGCCAGCCGCGGCGAAAGACGCAACTGGTGAATCATCTGATCGAACTCCGCCGCCAGCAGGAAAAGAAACTGCGGAAAGCCGTCGAGGCAGACACCGTCCGCGAGATTCGGAAGCGGCTGAAACGCGCCGGCAAGAGCTTTAACCCGGAAGCGAGCCAGGACCCTTGGGCAGTCGCCAAAGGGATGCTGGAACGGATTCACCACGGGGACGCGCCGGTCACCGAAGCTCTGCTGCACCAATATCGCATCCTGAGCAAGCGAGCGCGCTACGCGGCCGAATTCGCCGATCCGTCGGCTGAAACCGGGCACTTCATCGCCGGCCTCAAGCGCTTGCAAGACGTGTTGGGCGATTGGCATGACTGGCTCACTCTGACGGAAACGGCCGGCGAGCATCTCGGCGACGTGCGCGAGTCGCCGGTGGTGGCGGAACTGCACAACGTAACCGGAGCGAAGTTTCGCCATGCGGTTGCGGTGCTTTCGCAAATGCGTGGGGCAGGCGGCCCCGCCAAGCCCACTGCCGCCGCCCAAATCCCGACTCGTGTGGCTAGTTCGAAGAGCCGGCCTTCGACCTCCGCTGCCTGAAGGCCCGGCGCCGTTTCGCGCGGAGCACATCGCACCTCCAGTCCAACCTGGCACTCCAACCTGGCATTCCAACGGTGTTGAAACTCTTTGATAGTGTCCCCTTGAAAACTCGTTAGAAATGTCCCCATA